>Ga0209986_10000002_pt1 | contig 230601 bp, 196 predicted proteins | sample BlataG_FD_183168 | JGI IMG/M metagenome (GOLD analysis project Ga0209986, IMG submission 183168) | Deep subsurface microbial communities from Black Sea to uncover new lineages of life (NeLLi) - Black_00105 metaG (SPAdes) (version 2) | ecosystem: Environmental > Aquatic > Marine > Oceanic >...
GGAAGAAGAGCCTTCCGATGGTGGCGTCAGTAAACGCGATTCGGATTCGGCACAGGGTCAAGAAGGATCGCGGCACGGGAAAGGAAAGGAAGGGGGCGGACAACAATCACAGCAAGAGGGCGAAGGGGCGGCTGGTGCGAACACACCTTCAGATGCAGGGAAAGGGTCCAGCCCCGAATCGGGACAGGGGGACAGCGGGTCTGCACAGGGAACTGCCGAGAAAAGCGAACAACCTACAGGACAAAAAGGAGAGCAACCGGGTGCAGGGAGTACTCAGGGGCCAGCTGATTCTGGTTCGGAAAGTCCGGGGCAGCGTGGTAACGCTTCTTCGGCCTCTTCCCAGCAAGCGGAGGGGGGGGCACAACCACCCAAGGGTGGTGGAGGGGAGGGCACGGCGCCAGATCCGGAGAATGTCGATGGATTGATCGAACCGGGGGCCGATAAAGCAAATCTTGAATATGCCAATCAGACAACGGACTTAGTACTCGATTATTTAGAGAAGCAACTCGATCAAGGTGGCATCGACGCTGATCTGAAGAAACGATTTGGTTGGACCGATCAGGATTTTTCCGATTTCGTTCAACGCTATCGTACGCTAAAGCAGGAAGCTCAGTTGCCGGGTCAAGAAGGGCGAAAAGGGAAAAATAAATGGGATACGGTCCTCCACAGCCTGGGCTTAGCTCCTTCACAACGCGATTCCCGCACGACTTCCGTACAAAGTGAGCGTGCAGCAGGATTGCGGGAGACCGGTCGCAGTCTCCCGCCCCGGGAGGATCAGGACCGGTTTGATGCCTTCCGTAGAGACGTCCTGGCCCGTTAAACTTTTGGGAAGCTTCCATAAAGGAAAAACGGTGCCGATGTTTTATTTTCCCCGCTATCTAACGCACTTCGATCCGAAGTCAGCCCCACATTATTTTTTTGATGTGCTGATTATTGGTGGGGGGCTTGCTGGTTTACGGGCCGCTATTGAAATCGATCCGAATTTACGAGTGCTGGTAGTCACCAAAGACATTCTGCGGCATTCCAGTAGTTCCTACGCTCAAGGAGGTATTGCGGGTGTTATCAATCCGGAAGACTGTTTTGAAAATCATGTTGTCGATACGCTCGCAGCAGGCTGTAACCTGTGTGATCGATCGATTGTCGAGATGGTCATTCATGAAGCCCCGGATCGTATTCGAGAATTGATTCAATGGGGTGCAACCTTTGATGAAGAGGCAGGTGAACTGGCACTTGGAAAGGAAGGGGGACACAGTCATCACCGGATCGTGCATGCCAATGGGGATGCAACCGGAGCAGAAATCATGCGGGCGATGGCGCTGTGGACTGACCGTTTACCTCAGGTGACACTCTGGGAGGATGCCTTTACTGTAGATCTTCTCACGGATGCAGAAGGCTGTCGCGGCGCGGTCGTTGCCAGGTCGGAGCGTGAAATCACGCTGGTTTGGGCAAAGCAGACAATTCTTTGTACAGGGGGTGCGGGGCAGCTTTATCGCGAGACCAGCAATCCGGAAGTGGCCACTGGAGATGGGATTGCCGCCGCATACAGAGCGGGCGCGGCACTCTGCGATATGGAGTTTATGCAGTTTCATCCTACCATGCTCTACATCGCGGGAAGCAACCGGCGTTTGATTACCGAAGCGGTTCGAGGTGAGGGTGCGCGCTTGATCGATAGTCGTGGCGAACGGTTTATGAGCGAGTACGACGAGCGTATGGAGTTGGCGCCACGCGATGTGGTGAGTCATGCGATTGAACTACAAATGCAAAAAACGCGCCACCCGTGCGTCTATCTTGACATGAGTCACTTGGATAGCGAGATGATACGCAGTCGCTTTCCTGGAATTACCCGGGTTTGTAAAAAGTTTGATATCGATGTTGCGACCGATCCGATTCCGGTCCGTCCAGGAGCGCACTACTTTATCGGCGGAGTTTCCGTCGACGCGGAAGGTCAAACGAGCGTTCCCCATCTGTGGGCCGCTGGAGAAGTGACTGCCAGCGGTCTCCATGGTGCTAACCGCTTAGCTTCAAACAGTCTTTTAGAAGGAATGGTCTATGGTGCGCATGCGGGTGCGGCTGCGAGTCGCGCCGCTCGAGCAATGCCCGATAACTTTCAGGCCATTCCTATCAGCCAGATTGCAACATCTTCACATGAAGATCAACTTGATTTGATAGATATTCGCAACTCCCTTAAAAGTTTAATGTGGCGCAATGTCGGCGTCCGCCGTTCAAAATCGGGTCTCCAGGATGCAGCAACGACGATTGACCGTTGGTGCCGCTATGTGTTGCCTCGTCAATTTCCCGCCACCGATGGTTGGGAATTGCAGAATATGCTCACGGTTGCCTATTTTGTTATTGACGCAGCATTGGCTCGTGAGGAAACACGAGGGGTCCATCAACGGATTGATTTTCCAGGTTTAGACGATCAATCATGGCGACAGCACCTCCACTATCAGCGATCGGACCGACAGGGTTATCCTGTCCGTAGCGGAATTCCCCTTGAGGCCTGATTTCTCGATGACCTTCTTTTTAAGGCCCAAGTAAAAGCCTTGACAGAGAACCACGATATCATAAATTTCAGGCAGATTAGCTTAGCCCTTTTAACGGCGTTTTTGCTCGATCATAGATGTCACGTTCCAGTCGCAACCTCACAACAAGTCGCTCTGTTGGGTGACGGGTAGAGTGTCGACGTTGGAGTTTTGGCAGAAAATAAGAAATAAATTGAGGAGAGCAAGATCATGCCCGATGTGCAGAATGCACATGTTTCTGCAGATGGACCGATGATTGAAGCCAGAGGGCTTTCAAAGTTCTACGGCGATTTTGCAGCAGTGCGCGACGTTTCGTTTTCGATTAATCGAGGGGAAGTTGTTGCTTTTCTAGGACCGAATGGTGCCGGAAAAAGCACGGTCATGAAACTCTTGACGGGTTACTTGTCGCCTTCGGAGGGTCGCGCAAAGGTCGCCGGATACGATATGAGTCAAGATCGGATTGCGGGATCAGTCTGCTTGGGATACCTTCCCGAAAACGGACCTCTTTATCCTGACATGACTCCGCAAAGCCTTCTCGAATTTTTTGCCCAAGCCCGCGGTATGTCGGCTTCGCATGCAATGCGCAGAATCGACGAAGTGGTTGCTCTCTGTTCCTTGAAAGAGGTGTTGCGTAAACCGATCGGAAAATTGTCGAAAGGCTATCGTCAAAGGGTCGGCATGGCACATACACTTCTGCACGAACCTGAGGTTTTGATCCTTGACGAACCGACGGCGGGACTCGACCCTAATCAGATTGCCGATGTGCGAGAGCGCCTTCGGCATCTCGGTCGCGATAAGACTATTCTGCTCTCAACCCACATCCTGCAGGAAGTGGAGGCTGTTGCCAGTCGCATCCTTTTTATTCATCAGGGTCGGATTGTTTTCGATGGTTCGCTTACAGAAATGCGTAGCAAGGGAAGCAATCTCGATGTGATCTTTAGCGAACTGACAGCGGAAGCCGAGTCCCCGTCAGCCTAGACGGTCTTCGACAGACTGCTTTAGGAAGTTATTAATTTTTACGGAAGTAACGGAAGTAATTTGTCATGCAAAGTTTCGGAAATACGTTTGCCTCGCTATTTATCGTTATGGGTTTCGATCTATTATTCCTGACCCCACTCATCCTGGGCCTTGCCGGCTTGGCATCAATTTCTCCTGCAGCGTTTGCGATTTTTAAACGCGACTTTCTCGCTTATTTTACCAATACGACCGGCTACGTCTTTCTCTGTCTCTTTGTGGCGATCTGTGGAATTACAGCCTTTTGGAGCGAATCGTTTTTTAGTTCAAATCTCGTCAATCTCGACCCGCTTAATCAATATTTGCCTCTGATCCTCCTTATTTTTATTCCGGCGATCACCATGAGCATCTGGGCAGAGGAGCGTCGCCTGGGGACGGACGAATTGCTTTTGACGATGCCGACGTCTGATTTTGATATCGTAATCGGGAAATATTTGGCGGCAGTAGCGATTTATACAGTCTCTCTACTTTTTTCTCAAATTTGCAACTTCTGGGTTTTAAGTAGTTTGGGTTCGCCCGACATGGGACTCTTTCTCAGCAATTATTTTGGTTATTGGATTGTTGGTTTAGCATTGCTGTCAGTCGGTATGGTTGCTTCGTTCATGACGAAAAATCTCACGGTGGGTTTTGTGTTGGGTATTGTCTTCTGCGCGCCACTTGTGATTGTCTCCTGGGCCGACATTATTTTTCCAGAGGAATTTGCCCGACAGTTGGCGCAATTCAGCATTTCGACCAAGTTCTTTGATTTTCAGAGTGGTGTCGTCAGTGGTGCAAGTTTAATCTACTTTTTGATGATTATCACCGTGATGCTTTATCTTTCGATGGTCCTTATCGGAAGACGGCACTGGTCTGCAACACAGGAAGGCTCTGCGACGACCGGGCACTATGTTTTACGAACGATTGCTCTCATCCTTATTGCAGGAAGTGTGAGTGTTGCAGCTGCAGCACTACAGTGGGGTCGTTTCGATATTACGAGTGAACAACTCAGTTCGCTCTCGCCGAAGTCGATTGAATTGATTCAGGCTCTGAATAAGCGCGACGACCCCTATGTGCTGAAGATCGAAGCTTTTATTTCAAAAGATTTACCCAAAGATTTCGTGCAGAAGCGTTTCAATTTGCTTGCCGCACTTGAGGAAATCAAAGCGGTGGGTGGAAAACGGGTGAAATTGCGGATCTACGATGACATCGACATTTTCGGAGCACGCGCCAATCGTGCCGAGGCACTCTATGGAATCAAGAAGGAATCGATGCTCACCACTGTCCGAGGGGCGGCGACCACCCGAGATATGATTTTTGGCGTGGCATTCGAATACGGTTTGCAGCGTGTTGTGGTCCCCTTTATGGGCGAAAGTCTCCCGGTTGAATACGAGTTGATGCGATCGCTTGCGATCGTGCTTGAGGAGAAGCGGCTCACCATCGGGATTATAAAAACAGATGCCCAATTGATGACCCCGGGTGCCTTTCCAGGTTCAGGTTCCGGGGAGCAGCCGCTCGTTGCAGAGTTAAAAAAACAATTCAACGTTCTCGACGTCGACCCGGCACAGCCCATTGGAGCAGACTACGATGTGCTCCTGGCCGTACAACCATCCTCGCTCGGGCCTCAAGAAATGGGACACCTCGTTGCAGCCATTCGAAAGGGACAACCCACGGCCATTTTTGAAGATCCGTTTCCCTTGACATCCCCGGCCCCAGGCACCGATCAACCAAAACAGCAGGGTGGGCAAATGCCCTTCATGCGGCAACCGCCCGCACCCAAAGGAGATCTTGGCGCTTTGTGGAAACTGCTTGGGATTCGGATGGCGCAACTTCCTGCCCAACGCCAAGGATTAGGTGGTGCACCAAGTGGCGGGACCACGGCGATCGTCTGGCAGGATTACACGCCGCATCCGGAAGATGGTGAACTGCAAAATGAATATGTCTGGGTTTCTCCCGCTTGCGATACAGCAGGGGTGCCTCTGAATGAAGACGAACCGATTAGTTCGGGTCTGCAGAAATTGCTTTTTCTGTATCCCGGTGCAATTGAGGATATCGGCACCGACATCGGGCGACGATTTGTACCGCTGGTGACGATGGGAAGGCGGACCGGTACTGTCCGCTTTGATGATTGCGTAACGCGGAATCTGTTTGGGCAGATGGATCTTCGCTCGAGAGCGCAGATAAAAGAATTTGAAAAGCCCACGGGTGACCCTTATGTACTTGCGGCAGCATTACGGATTGAAGCGGAGTTGGAACCGGCGGCCGAGGATGTTTCACAGTCGGAATCCGAACGGGCGGCGGCGATCAAGGTTGTTGTCGTGTCTGATATGGATATTTTGGCGGGAGTGTTCTTTCTGCTCCGCGAACGAGCCAGTTTTTTTGGCGATCGTTTTGCTAAATGGCAGGTGGACAATGTCCCATTTGTACTCAATATTTTGGATGATTTAGCGGAGGACACGCGGTTTATCGATATTCGTAAACGGCGACCCGTTCATCGCGAGCTTACCGCAATCAAACAGGTGAGCGACGCGGCAAAGAGGAATCGCGATTCAGCACGAAAAGAGGCGGAAAATAAGTTTAACCATTTGATTGATGATGAGCAGGAGAAGCTCGATAAGATCGCAGAGAGCCTCCAGGCCAGGCGCGATATTAGTCCGCAGCAGATGCAGGAAGAAATGGCGATTGCGCATCGCAATGGGACATCCCGCATTGAGGCCCGTAAAGCGCAACTGGATCGTGAAGAGCAGGCTGAATACCGTCGCATTGAGAATGAAATGGCGGCTGATATTCACCGCGTTCAAGATCGATATAAATTGATGGCAGTCTTGCTCCCCCCGATTCCACCGCTTTTGATTGCGCTTTGCGTATTCTTTGTTCGTCGCGCGCGGGAAAAGGAGTCGGCCTCCTCTTCGCGGCAGCGTTAGCTGAAAGTTGCTAAGAAACGTTGTTTTAGATGCTTTGTTTTAGATGCTTTGTTTTAGATGCTATTGAGGAAGAAATAAAAGATGAGCGAAAAGAGTAAAACGAACCTATTTTTGTGTATTGCTTTTGTGAGCACCATTCTTGCCTTTGCGGTGAGTCGAGAAGCGCCTGAGAAAACGGCCGCCGATCAGATCGGTCAGTCGTTGGTCGCCATCGAGAATCCGCTTGAGGTTGCTCGCTTGAGGATTGTTGATTTTGATGCGAGCGAGGGCGAATTAGAGCCTTTCGAGGTGGCCAAAGTAGAGGGGAGATTTTCAATTCCCTCGCACGAAAACCATCCAGCCGATCAGAGTGATCATCTCGTCGATGCAGTCACCGGTGTCAATCACGCAGAAATTCTCTCGAGCGTTACGGATCAAGCGGGCAACCACGGTGACTTTGGCGTTTTAGACCCTACGGCGAGTGAACTTGGTCGAGGTGCAAAAGGTGTTGGAAAGAGAGTCACTTTTCATTCTGAAAAGGGTGAACCCCTTGCCGATTTTATTATCGGTAAAAAAGTTACTGGCAGCGAAAATCAGTATTACGCACGGCATGCGAGTAATGATCAGGTTTATACCGTGGCCCTTGATCCGGAAAGCCTTTCGACTCGGTTTGAAGATTGGATTGAACGAGACGTACTCCAATTCGATCCACTGGAACTCAAAGATGTTGCCATAAGTGATTATACGGTTTTGACACAGCAGCAACCTGTTCTTGGAGCAGAGGGTCTGGGTGTTGTTACGGTTGTGGAAGGGCTCGAGATGGAGGCTGAAATCGCACTTGAGTATGATCAGGCGGACCTTGAGTGGAAATTAGAAAAATTGATCGCTTTTGAAAAGGGACAGCCTCGGGAAGAAGAAATGAAGGCTGATCAGCAGTTAAACAAGCAGAGACTTGAGGAGATGAAAGCCGCCCTTGATGATTTAAGAGTGGTCAATGTACACCGCAAACCGGCCGGATTGGGCAATAGCCTGGCGAACTTTATTCAATCGAGTCCTGGAGCGATCGAGAGTTTAGAGCAACACGGTTTCTTTTTTCGCCAGGTAGAGGGAGCAGGGGGCACGGTGCAGAATGTGTTGCTTTCCAACCATGGAGAAATCAATATCGGGATGTCCGATGGACTCAAATATGTCCTCCGTTTTGGCAGCGTGGCTGGTCGAGAGAAGGCGAACCCTTCAAGCGAACAGAAAAGTGATGAAGAGGAGGAGGCAGCGGGAGCAGCAGTTTCGAAGGCGGAGGAAGAGTCAACGGCAGGCCGTGCCCTGCGAAACCTGATGGTGATGACGCAATTTGATAAAAGCCTGCTTGCGGCTCCTGAGTATGCAGAGGTGCCACCGGAACAACCACCATCGGAGAAATCACCTGACGACGCAGCAGAAACTGCGACAGAGGCAGTCGATGCACGACAGACGGCAGAGGGTGACGGGCCGGTTGAAGAAGAAATAGCCGAAGCAACAGAGCAGCAGTCCGACGATGAAGAGCAATGGCGGCAGAAGCGTGAGGCGATCTTGGCGGAGAATGCCCGGAAGAAAAAAGCATACGAAGATCAAATCGACGCGGGGAAAGAGCGGTCTGCTGAATTGAATCGCCGATTTGCTGATTGGTATTATGTGATTTCAGATGCGACCTATCAAAAAATTCATCTGACGATGAAGGATTTGGTCGAGCAGATGCCACCGGTTGAAAGTCCAGAGGGCGGGCCCGGCTTACCTCAAGCGGGACAAGATCCGCTGGATCAACTTCGTAACATTGTTCCACCGAGAGGTAATTGAGAGGCAATTGAAAAAGGCAACGACCGCTTGTCAGCTGACGAGGCGACCGAGTTCGAGCAACAGTGTGATTTGGAAGATGCCCGTGTCGTGCCCATCGCTGAAACCGATGCTGTAGGCATAATTTCCGACGGGATTCATCGACTCAATTCGCAAAGGCGCTGCTTCTTCTTCCGTAAGGATCGGTAGCAGGGCCGGTTCGGTCGGATGACGCTGGATTTCCCGACAAGTCGCACAGGGGCAATGATCCCGAAGTTCTTGGAATCCATACTGGCGAACACTGCCATCATTCCACGAAATCTGTAGGGTCGTCTTATCGAGCAAAGATAATTCAACAGGTCTTAACGACATCAATTCTCCTTTGGCCGAAGGTCGACGAAACGTTTTGCCTTGCCTTCAAAACGGGGAAGCGTTTTTGCAGGTACAGGCTTTACATCAATACGCAACCCTATTTTTACTTGCAATTGTTCACCGATTTGAATGGCTTGATTTGCATCGGCTTCAATCTCCACCGCAAGCTCATCCATCGCGCCTGTGCGGTTGGCGGTCAGACGAAATTCGTGAACGTCAGGAAAGTCGCGGATGATTTGCTCGACTGCACTCGGTAAAACGTTTACGCCACGCACGATCAGCATCTGGTCGGCTCTCCCCAAAATACCGTCCGCTAAGTAAATGAACTGAGTCCCCTCTTGCCGCTGCGGTTTGCAATATCGAACCAGATCACCTGTGCGGTACCGCAGCAGCGGATGACCAGCGCGGCCGAGTGATGTGAGTACCAGTTCTGCTGTTTGGTCTTCCCCGACCGATTCGGTTGATTCCGGATCGATAAATTCAGCAATAAATTCTCCCTCATTGATGTAAAGGCCACACGCACTCAATTTCCCAAACCCCCAGGGCCCGATTTCAGTGGCTCCCGCGTGGTCCAACACTTGTGCGTCCCATTGCGTTTCAATCTGGTTTCTTACAGACGCAAGGGAACCGCCCGGTTCCCCAGCCACCACAATCGTCCTGACAGTCGAGCGACGAAGGTCTTGACCGTGTTCTTGGGCGACTTCGGCCAGTCGTAGAGCATAGCTCGGGGTACAGAAGAGACACGTCGCGGCGGCTGTCGCAATGCGTTCGAGTCGGGCAAGCGATGAAAGGCCTCCGCCCGGGATGGCCAAGCAGCCCCGATCGGTAAGCGCGTCGAAAGCAGACCAGAAGCCAATAAACGGACCGAAAGAAAAAGCGAGCAAACATCGATCACTGGATGTGATTTGGGCCGCATCTAAAACATATTGCCATGCATCGGTCCACCACTGCCAATCCTCTGGCGTATCGAGGAGGATCAGCGGTCGCCCTTGCGTCCCTGAAGTCTGGTGAAAACGCGTATACTTTTCTGGTGCAAAAGTGCGATGTACGGCCCAACCGTGCGGATCGTCTCCGCCTAATTCCTCTTTGGTTGTAAAGGGGATCTTTGTGAAATCGGAGATTTGCTCAATCGGTACCGTTAGGCCAGATAACTTTTTGGCATAAAACTGGTTTAGTGGTAACACATTCCGCAGCAACTGATTGAGACGCTCAAATTGATAAACTTCGAGCGATGGCCGATCAAGGGAGCGTATTTTTTCGCGATCGGCAGCAGGTTTCATAAGCAGTATCGTAGTCGATCCGGCCTGCTTCGTGAATCGCCTGCCACTGCGGATTTTACGATTTCTCAATCTTCGCAGATTGGCTCATCAAGATGCCTGGCCTTAATCTTTTCAGATATTTAACGATCGACCCTTCGAGAAACTGTTGCCGGAGATTGCTGATTAAGAAAAGCAAATAGGCTGGCGATATCTTCAAGTGAAAGCTCATTGAGAAGGCCGGCAGGCATGACCGATTTTTTATTGGGTACAATTTCGTCAATGTCCTCAGCAGCAACGAATATTTCATTGCCTTCCGGATCGAGAACGACGACGCTGCCGTCTGTTTTTTCCTTCACGACTCCATTAAAGGTACGACCACTTGCCGTTGCTACGGTTTTCGTGGTGTATTGGTCAGAAATAAAGTGCGAGGGATAAAGAATGGACTGTAGCAATTCTTTTTTCTGGAATCGTTTTCCCACACTACTTAGGTCAGGGCCGCCACCCCCACCGATTTCACCCAAGCGGTGACATTTGATGCAGTCAGCTTTGGCATAAATGATTCTTCCCTGTTCCGGACTTGCAGCCAACGCATCATCGCTATCGAGATACTGTTCGAGTTCATCGAATGTATAACGGTCGAGCGCTGATTCCTCAGGGAGTACAGGATCGGGCAGTTCGGGATAGTTGGCGCGAAACCAATTCTGCCAAGCGCTAATTTTTTCATTCTCGTTGGCCGCATCTTGAGCAGGATTTTCTCCTGTCCATTTTTCGAGCAATGCTGTGGCAAGCCGACGACCAACATCCTGATTCTGACGGAGGCCTTGTAAAATCACTTGTCTAAATGCTTGTGCATCGTCACAATCTTGCGAGGATGCTTGCATTTTTGCCATGACCGCAACGGCGTAGCCGTCCTCGAGAATGGTTAAAGCGCGAATAAGCAGGGGCCAATTGGCTCCCTCAGCTTGTTGCGCAAGAGCAACGGCCAGGATGTCGCGTCGTTCCGGCTCATTCTCAAATAGCTCTCGAAGGTAGGCCATTTCCTGATCTCTGCCACTGCGGGCAAGTACGGCTGCAATTCCGATCCGCAAACGAGAGACAGCCTCTCCTTCTTGGGTTCCAAGTGTTCGGTCCAATCGGATCAACTTGCCGAGGAGGGCGTCGTCGGGATGTTTAGGGAGATAAGCAACTGCTCCTAATGCAGCGCCCGGCCACTCAAAGCCACGATCGAGTACCAATTGCTGCTGTTTGGTATCCATCTGGGAAACGAATCTGCGGGCAGCTTCGTCTAGATAGCGCGTGTGGGATTCACTCGTAGAATCCTTCTGGAGTGTGGCAATCAATTGAAGAATTTCAAACTGCTCTGCGGGCGTCCAACTTTTGGCAAAGAAAGGGGCGTGCGTCATCAAGTGTGTTTTGTCTTCCAAAGGAAGGTCGCTCTTTAAATAGTCGAGATATCGGGTCGCAACCAACGACGATTCGAGATAGGCCAACACGCGAACAAGTTCGCGATTAATAATTGTATTGCCTGAGGGAAATTCACCGGCAATTTGTTTGGCGGCATCAGGCACATCTTGGTTCTTTATTTCTCCCTGCATGAGTGCAAGTTGCATCACGCGGAGCAGGTCCAAAAATTCTCGATCCGCGACAAATGATTTCATCCACCGATTGGCAGCTTGGAAAATTTCAAGACAGATTTCATTCGATGGTCCGGTGCCTAACATCGCAGCACTTCCAAGCAGAAAAACGCGTTGCTGTTCGGTGTCCAGAATGAAATTCTTCCATGCATCGACTGGTAGATTTTGTAGTGTTTTGCTTGCTGCCCAGGCGAGGTGCCGATCTCCGTGCCCCAGCAAACTTACGAGCCTCTCAGTCGGTAACGTCTCAGTACCAGTCCGAGCAAGTGATTCACAGGCGATCCGTTTGACGACAACATTCGGGTCATCAAGCAATTCGGCGAGGCGTTCGATGCTGGCAGAATCGGGGTGGAGTCCGAGGAAATAAGCACTTTTTATGCGAATTCTTCGATCGCGATCTCGGGAAAGCTGGACGAGGAGTTCGACGGTGGGTTGCGGTCCGTACAACTGGAGCAAGTCGATTGCCCGTACACGTTGGACGGCGTCGACTTTGGAATCAAGCACAATCCTAAGCAACTGCTTTTCCCACTGTTCGCCCAGTTCTTCTTTCACTAGGGCAATCTGCTGGCGAGCCCAGGCGGTTTGAAGTTGCGGTTGTCGCAGGGCAATTTCAATGCCGTTGCCAAGATCTTGGATTTGCGGAGGAACGCGACCGATCCAACTGACGCGATAGACCCCGCCTTCCGTACCTCGTCCACCCGTGCAGAAATAAAGCATTCCATCGGGCCCGACTTCCATATCGGTCACGTTGAGCGGATTCCCCTCGAGAAAGACGTGAACTTCACCCCCATACGATGCGCCCTGCCGCTTTAAACGAACATCCAAAATTCTTCCTTGAGCCCAGTCTCCAACGAACAAGGCGCCGTGGTAACGAACAGGAAACATAAAGTGGTCGTAGACCGTCATCCCGGTAGGAGACCCATTTCCGGTTTCAGCAAAAGCGGGCAGACTATCAATGAAATAATCAGGCCACTTGGCCCAACCGCTCCGCCAGCCAAATTCCGCACCAGGGATAAGATGGTTGCCGCGCGTAGGTCGATACCACGAACTACCTTGGTCCCATTCCATATCAGCATCCCAAGTGAAAAGATCTCCTTCCGCGTTGAAACTCATGTCATAGGGATTCCGTAGCCCTCCAGCGAATCGCTCAATCGGACCACCTGCGGGATCAATTCTTAGCACAACGCCACCGGGCGCTTTTCCGGAATTCGCGTGCCCCCGAGGATCTTCATATCTGGGAGTGACGAGATCGCCTTCATAAATATGACGATATGGACTGTCGGGTGAGAAGTCGGCGTCCAATTGTGAGAGATTGCCAAGCAGCAGATAAATCATTCCATCCGGTCCAAGTTGTAAAGCGTGGGGACCATGCTCCTGCATTTCTTCCGGGAAGGGCATGACTAAATCGATGTGGTCGATCACTCCATTTCGGTCATCATCCGAAAGGCGATAAAGTCCCCCGCCACGCGGACCATTGCCGGTCACCATGACTTGTCCATTCATGGGCAGAATGCCTTGGCAGCTTTTCACTTGTTCACAGTACGTTGTAACGGTCTCTGTAGTGCCATTTCGATCCATATCGCGGATCAACAGGAGTGGACCCTCTTCACGCGATGCAATGATGTTGCCGAATTCATCAAATGCCATCGCGATCAGCGAACCGGTATCTTCAGCGGGAGCAACCCCTTCGACACGAAACTCGCGACTGATGCGGAAGCGATTTACGTCACTTTCTTTTTGTGAAACACTTTCCCCCGCATTTCCCCCTTGGTTGTTTTCATTGGAGCCTGCGGCGAATGGTGTTTTCCAGATGCGCACGTCATCGGCGGCAGATAAAATCGTTGCCGGCTGCCAGCGACTATCGAGGAATTCAGACTGCTGCCAATTGCCGTTTGACTGCAAGTTTGTTTTCCAAGTGGAATTAGTCACCATGTGGAACATCGCGTTCCGAGTTCCCCGCAGTGTGATTGTTGCCAACAGGCCTGCCGGTCCCGATTTCTTTTTAATCGCTTCAATCGCAACGACATTACGACCGGAGCGAAGATAAGAGGTTAACACGTGACGATCCAAGCGTTCCGGACCACTTCCGGTTGCAACCTTGATTCCATTGACGTAGAGCGAATACTGATTGTCACAGGCAACATCGATCCACCCCTGACTTTTTTCCGAGAGGACAAATGTTTTACGGAAATAGCAAATCCCTGCAGGTGTTTTTCCTCCTGTTCGCTCAGCCGACCAGATCCAGTTGGCCACTGGTACGACATCGGACTGCGCATGGGCGAGCTCCCAAGGACTTAGAGTGGAAAGCAAACCCACCAGACCGATCATTGAGATGCAATAGTTCCGCGTGCGGACGCTGGCGGCAGAGTCCATCCTGTTTCTCCCTCTCCGCATGAAAAAAAAATACAGCGGGATTCCTTTCCCGACTACCTCACGTGACGAACGGTCGCCAACGTGGCAGCGGAGCTTACAAACAGGTGGCTGTGAGGACAACACAGGTTTTCGCTCGCCTGACTGCACTGCTGGCAGGAACAGAGATCGAAAGAGGCAGAGTGTGAGCGAGAGAAGAAAACTACCCTTGCTTGCCGGTCGATCTTGCTTGGGGTACCATCTCTGCTTGCAAACGAGGCCCTGTTTTTGGTTTACGCCTTTATCACAGAGGAAAGTTCAATGAACACGCGGTCACAAAAAGCCCTTGTTTGGATGCTTCTGGCCACCTTCTGCGGATGTTCTTCTTCGACCTCAATCGACCAAGAAGGTGAGATCGCCGAATCGGATGAAACCTTTGTTCTGGGCGATTTGCTTACGCCATTTGATCCACCGTCTCTTGAACAACTTGAGCAAACGGTGGCGGCAGGTGGTGGCTGGGTCGAACGACCCGTTCTCGACAGCCTGGAATTACTCCGCGCGCGGCAAGCCCAAGAGCCCGTCCTGGCGACGGTGGACGAGGCGCTTGCGCTGCGGAATAACTCAAAAGAGGAAAATACAAAGATACTGAGTGCCTTGGGGCGGCTTCCAAAGAATGAGAACGATGTCGACTATGCCGCCCAAATAACGCGGGCCACACCCCAAGCGCTCAATAACCAAAACCCACTGCTCGCCAGCACGATGACAGAATTTGAGGTCTCGAGCCTGACCGGTTTTGGCCTTTTTGGGTTTGATTGGAATTTCACCCCGTACGCCTCTCCCGATTCGGTTGTTTCGTGGGAGACGAGCAAGGATGGACTGTACGATAAAGTCGTTATGCGAAACGACCTCCTTTGGAGTGACGGCACCCCCATTACAGCACACGACATTGAATTCAGTTTCAAAGTGATTATGTCTTCTCAGGTTCCGATCCGTGCGCAACGGACGGGCACGGAAGCCATTAAATATGTGAAGGCGTACGACGACCAGACGCTCGTTTATTTTCACAAGCGGCCGCTTCAGACGAATGTCTGGAACATCAATTTTTCGATCATTCCCAAGCACGTCTACGAAAAGTCAATTGCCGAAGATCCCACGCTGGTAGATAGCGATTACCATGTACGGCTTGAGGAAAAACCGGTGACCGGTGGTGGCTATGAGGTGATCAAGCGCGATCAGGTTGAAGTTATCCTCAAGCGACGGAAATCAGCCTATATGTTCGCTGGCAAGCAGGTCCGCGACAAACCCTTTTTTGAAATCGTCCGCTTACGGATTATTCCTGAGGCCAGTGTTCGTCTTTTGAGTTTAGAGGCTGGTGATATTGACGAGATGAATCTAGAACCGCAGCAATGGAGTGATCAAACGAATAACGAGGATTTTTATCGGCGATGCACCAAAGCGCGTGGCTTAGAATGGACAAGCTTTTCCTTCCAATGGAATGAGAATACGCCTTTTTTTGCGGATCCGAAGGTGCGTCAGGCGATGACCTGGGCCTTCGATCATCAGGAAATGCTTCACGTGCATCGCAAGGGTCTCGATCAGCCGTGTACAGGTACCTATCACCCAACCTCCCGGTGGTACCCGGGTAGCGGAAATGCGGTTGGAGTCAAAATTGAACCCGTCCAACAAGATTTTGAAAAGGCAAAGCGACTACTCGATGAAGCAGGCTGGGTCGATACCGACGGAGATGGTTACCGCGACAAAGAGATCGACGGAAGAAACCGCAAATTTGAGTTCACAATTATTGTGCGGAATGCGAAAGAAAGAATTGATCTTTGTGAATTGCTTGCCCAGAATCTACGACTGGTCGGCGTTGCTTGTAATGTAAAGCCGCTCGAGTCGGCGACACTGCAGGATAAACTTTTTAATAAGCAGTTCGCCGCCGCATTTGGAGGGTGGGGCACGGGCGCCGATCCTGATACTTCCGAGAATATTTGGGGAAGTGACCAACAACGAAATTTTGTAGATTATAAAAACCCATTGATTGATGAATTATTCGAAGAGGGACGCAAAATGTCGAATGATCGCAAGCGATGGAAAGATTTGAGCATCTGGAAGGATCCCGAGGTGTTTGCCTACCTGCAGGTCGATCCTTCGCTGGCCGACGAGCGACCCTCCCGCGAGGATTGCTACGCTGCAATTCACGCCATTCTCTGGCGAGATCAGCCTTACACATGGCTTTTTTATCGAAATGCCTGCCACGGGTTCAATAAACGTTTGCGGGGGTACAACTTCAGCCCTCGAGGAATTTTTGGGTACGGTCCCGGGTTCAGCAGTCTCTGGATGCCGCGCGAAAACTGATTGGCAGACGATCACCGTTGTCAGGAGTTGATACATCGGAGTTGACGGGCATTCAGTGGGCGACTAAGAATTCGGGATGCTTAATTATCTGATCCGTCGGATTTTCTTCGGGCTGGCAACGCTCTTGGTAATCACCTTCGCAGTCTATGCGCTGATTCGCCATATGCCGGGGACCCCGCTTACGCTCGATTTAGCGGAGATGAGCCTCGACCAACAGATTAGCCCTTCTGAGATGAAGCGGTTGGAGCGGCAGTACCATCTCGACCGACCCTGGTACGTTGGCTATTGGCTCTGGTTAGGAAACTTGGGACAGGGTGAATTGGGTCGTTCGATCAAAGAAAAAAAACCGGTCTCGCAAGTGATCGGCGAGCGGGTTCCTCGCACACTTTTACTTTCGGGGACATCCTTGATTTTGGCCTACGTACTTTCTCTTCCCTTGGGACTTTATAGCACCGCCCGCAGTGGAAAAATCGATGAGCGGATCGTGAGCACGCTGCTTTACATGCTCTATGCCGTGCCCACCTTTGTCGCCGGTTTATTACTACTAGTTTTTTTTTACAAGGATCTGGCGGGAACCCCCTTTCAGTTGGAGCCTGGAATGTTCAGTCGCAACTACAGCCAGTTGACACCTTTAGGACAAGCTTTCGATGTTGCTAAACATATGATTCTTCCGGTCATTTGTTTTACGTACGGATCGCTCGCCTACTACAGTCGTTTTATCAAGTCGAATATGGAGGAGGTGGTACGGCAAGATTACATCCGGACTGCCAAGGCAAAGGGGGTCGGTCCAGTCCGTATTCTGCTGCATCACGCCTTTCGCAATACGCTCATTCCTTACGTTACGATGATTGGCCTCACCCTTCCTGCCCTGATCGGCGGATCCGTGGTGTTGGAATATATTTTTAACTGGCCTGGGATGGGAACGCTCTACCTGCAGGCGCTTTCTCAGCGTGACTATCCTGTGATTATGGGACTGACGCTCATGTTTTCGGCGCTCACCTTACTCGGGCAGTTGTTGGCCGATCTTTTATATGTCGTGGTCGATCCGAGAATTTCCTATCAGTAGTTCTAGAGAGAAAAAAATAGAATTGATTTCACAAACTGCCCCGGTAAAATCATCGCCGTCGGCCGGATTCTGGGCCGAAGCCTGGAGTCGCTTTTGTCAGCAAAAGTTGGCGATGGCAGCTCTGTTCTTCGTTATTTTCTTGTCGCTTGTCGCGATTTTTTCCCCCGCGATCGTAGGGACCAAACCCCTCATCTGCAGTTACAAGGGGCATCTCTATTTTCCGGCGATGGGTTACTTCTACGAGACCTGGGAAAATCCGGTCTTCATCACCGATGGAGTGATCTACAACTATCCGCAAAAGATGCGGGAGAAGGATCCAGAGAGTTGGGCTATCTGGCCAATCATCTACCAGGATCCTTTGCGTCGCGTTCGTGATGGCGAGTGGGAGGGTTTCGGTGGAAATCCGATTGGGTCTGCGGGAATGCCCAACTATCGCAATCTCTTTGGGACGAATGATCTTGGCGAAGATGTGTTTGCCAAAATGGTTCACGGTACAAGAATCGCTTTGCTCATTGGATTTGTTTCCACTGGAATTGCTGCGGTGATCGGCATCGTTGTTGGCGCAACGGCTGGTTTCTTCGGCGGTAAAATCGATTGGGCACTATCCCGTGTAATCGAAATCATGATGTGCATTCCCACACTCATCATAATTCTCGCCTTGATTTCCATCATCGATAAACCGACGATCTGGCACCTGATGGTGGTAATCGGCGTTTTTGGCTGGACTGGGATTGCGCGACTTACGCGGGCCGAATTTCTTAAGCTCAAACAGTTGGAATACGTGACCGCTGCGCGGGCACTTGGATTTCGTTGGCCGAGACTGATGTTTCGACATATTTTGCCGAACGCGCTCGCACCCGTGATTGTGCCGATTACTTTTGGGATTGCCGCAGCCATCCTACTCGAATCGACACTCAGTTTTTTAGGAATTGGTGCGCCCGATAAAACCAGTTGGGGAAGGCTTCTCAATGAGGGCAAAGAAAACTTACAGATGTGGTGGTTAATCGTCTTTCCAGGCGCGGCAATTTTCCTGACTGTGTTGGCTTATAACCTGATCGGCGAAGGGATTCAACAGTCGACCGATCCCACTTTGAAGGCGTCAAAACACTAACAAAATCTCAGGCAATCAAAACAGAAAATAAACTTACGCGATGGATCCGCTTTTAGAAATTTGTGATTTGCGAACGTATTTCCATACCGATGAGGGTGTGGTCAAGGCGGTCGATGATATCACCCTGGAGCTTAAGAAAGGCCAGACCCTTGGGATTGTCGGTGAGTCTGGTTCTGGTAAATCTGTGACAGCGCTTTCTGTGATGGGCCTGCTGGCCGGAAGTGCGCGAATCGAAAGCGGGCAGATTGTATTTTTGGGACGCAATTTAGTGGGTCTCCGCGAGGTGGAAATGCGACAGGTTCGGGGTGGCGAAATTAGCATGATTTTTCAAGAGCCAATGACTTCGCTCAATCCGGTTTTTACGACGGGCGATCAGGTGATTGAAGCGATTATGCTCCACCAGGATCTGACGCGGTCTAAGGCAAAGCAGAGGACGATTGAACTTTTTTGCGAGGTAGGTATTCCAGATCCGGAACAGAGAATCCACTACTACCCCCATCAGATGTCGGGAGGGCAGCGGCAGCGGGTGATGATTGCGATGGCGCTTTCGTGCAATCCGAAATTATTAATTGCCGACGAACCGACGACCGCCTTGGATGTGACCATTCAAAGGCAGATTCTCGACATGCTGCGTCAACTCCGAGATAAGCGGGGAATGGCGATCGTGTTCATCACACATGATTTGGGCGTCATCGCCGAGATTGCAGACCATGTGGCGGTCATGCTGCGAGGGAAAGTAGTGGAATACGGCGATGTACTCCAGATATTTTCCGATCCGCAGCATTCTTATACCAAAGGGCTACTCGCCTGCCGCCCCAGGCTCGACTCCCCCTACCGGCGATTGCCCACGGTGGCCGACTTCATGGAGATGCGCGAGGAAAATGGGCAGCAAATCATCCTTGAGAAGCAGTTGGGACCGGAAAGGCAGGAGCGTCTGCGCGGCGATGGTCGTGGCCGCCTTCTTCATCCTGGCACGGATGCGGCCATAGCTTCGCTCGACACACGCGTGGGCGATCGTTTGGCCGATGCGACGATTGTGGCGTCCGGAACGGAACCGCTACTCGACGTACGGAATCTTAAAGTGCATTTTCCAGTTCGCAAAGGACTCTTCCAGCGTATTGTCGGACACGTTCGTGCCGTTGACGGAGTCAGTTTTAAGGTCTACCGCGGTCAAACGCTCGGATTGGTTGGTGAATCGGGCTGCGGAAAAACAACAACCGGTCGGGCACTGCTTCGCTTGATTAAACCAACATCCGGTGAGATTTTCTATGATGGACAGGACTTGATGGCCATCGATCCGACCCCATTGCGTCGCCTTCGCCAAAGGATGCAAATCATCTTTCAAGATCCCTATGGTTCTCTCAATCCACGCATGACTATCGAGTCCGCACTCGTTGAACCGATGGCCTTGCATGCGATTGGTGAATCACAAAGTGATCGGATCGATCTGGCCGTATCGTTGCTCGAAGAAGTTAATTTGGAGTCGGCACACCTTAGACGTTATCCGCACGAATTTTCAGGAGGGCAGCGACAGCGAATCTGTATTGCCCGTGCGCTGACGGTGGAGCCAGAATTTATCGTTTGTGACGAGTCGGTCTCAGCGCTCGATGTTTCGGTTCAAGCACAGGTATTAAATTTACTGAGTGATTTACAGGAACGACGACAACTGACCTATATTTTTGTAAGTCACGATCTGTCGGTCGTCAAATTCATGGCAGACATGATGGCCGTCATGCATGAGGGTCGATTTGTTGAGTTTGGCGTCTCGGAAGAAATTTACGCTCGCCCGCAACAAGCCTATACACAAAGATTGATTGAAGCCACGCCGGACGACAATATAGAACACATTCGTCGCCGCCTTCAGTCACGATCTCCGATCCCTACGGATTAATTCAGACGACAAGTGGTGTTGGTAGGGTCGATTGGTCGTCGAGACTTTCCTCGAGTAGTGTTTCACAATGGGAGAGTGTGCTCAACAGGCGGACTGTCCAGAGAGGATTTAAAAGTCCTACGGGATTGAGATCGTGAGGCGTGCAGCTTTGCAGTACGGCAGCTCCTATCTTAAAGTTCAATTGTGCTGAGAACGTACTCGACGTCAATTGTTCGCAAATAGCACGTCTCGCCGATGCGATCGTTAGCACAGCAGTTTGCTGGCCGTGCTGCTTGCTGAGTTGCACACAGAGATCTTCTGCAAATTCTAAACATCGTTCGGGATTGGGGGCAAAGCGGCTTGCCGGGTGTGACTGCTCAATGTGGGCGATCAGTAAATCGGTCCAGCGCAGCGTACGGTTTGCAAGTTTCTCCAAATATTCACGTACCTGGGTATCCGCAACAGTTTCTCCAAGGCGGCACATGGTTTCTTGGCGACACGCACTATGTTTCTGGAAAATATGGTTGGCAACATTTCCATACTGGTCTGCAATATTAATGGCTGATCGTTGAACGTTGGTGCCTTCGCTTCCGGCTAAAATCGCTGCCCATACTCGGGAAAGTGGCTCGCTGATGATCATTTCGACCATCAGCGGCACGATCGACATCGCATCCGGTTTTCTATCCGGGTGCCGAGGGATTATCTTTTCGCTCAACGAGTATTGAAGATCTCTATCGGTTGAAAGAGAACGGGGAAGATGAAATTGCCAACGATCTATACGATCGCGTGAGGCGGCCCAATATTCGGTAAGATGGACATCCAGGCAATCGTTTGAAGATTGATTGAGTTCGGGTGGATAAATCGCTAGGAGGCAGGAGAGTTGGACTAAATCCCCTGCGTGCATTTCGGCGTCCATCAAGTGATTGAAGAAATTTTCCATGGCAACCAAGAGGATGCAAATCGTTTGCCAAAGCGAGTCGTTGCACTATTGAAATTCAGGAATTGAGGGAAAAGTCGATTTCAACCCCTATTTGAAGCGCAAACCTCTTGATTCCCTGTTCAGACAAATTGCTGAGGCAAACGCTGTGTTGCTTCTAGTCAACAGGTACTTCCGTAAGGGAACACCCATGTGTTTCTATTTTGCAACATATCTCGAAACGCCGTTTTTGTGCACGTTCCTCGAGTTGATTCTCCGTCCGGCGTACAGTCGAGCGACTGTTTTGGCTGCTCGAAGAGGGGGTGTCTTTGAATGTCTGGTTGAGCATGCGCAGAGCTCTGCGCATGCGGCTTTTGACGGTTCCCTGCGGAATACCGAGTTTGTCAGCTACTTCTCTGATTTTTAGCCCCCTGTAGTAGACCAAGTTCAGTGGTTCTCGGAGTGCCATGGGGAGATTCCCAACCGATGTGCGAACGGTTTGTCGCGTTTCTTCTCTCTCCATTTTTTGATCTGGTGTCGAGCCACGGCTTTCTAGCCGGTTGAGCAAATTTTGTGGCGAATTTCCATCTGCTGTTTCATCCTGATCCAGGCTTTGCATGCGATGGCGTTTGTTTTTTCTTTGTAAGTCAATTGCTTCGTGTGTGGCAATTGCATAGAGCCACGGTTTGAGAGGGCGACCAGGATGAAACTGGTTGCTTTTGAGATGCATTTTTAGAAATGTTCCTTGCCGTGCGTCTTCCGCCAGTTGCGCATTCCCTAAAAGCCGATATAAGTGACGATATATCTCATCTTCATAGCGATGCACCAGTTGATCGAACAGGCGACGATCTTTTGTTGCCAGATAACGACTCCAAAGGAATTCGTCACTTTTGAATATTTCGTTGGAATAATTTTCCGTTGCTAAGAAACAATCAGTATTGTGTATTCGGTTAACCATCTTGGCCTACTTTCTGATTGCAGTCCATTTCGCGCAGTTTGGACGAGAGACTGCTTTAGCAATGCGTGCCCGCGATGCTGCAGTGAGGTTCTCGTTCCAAAGAGCGACGAAATTGGCTTTTGTTTGGATATAGGCTGGAAGAGCTTCCGTCCGTAATCCAAGGATTTAGAAAAGAAAAAAAGAAAAGAAAAGTCGAGAAAAGAAAAGTTGAGAAAAGGGGCATCGTTTGGGAGAGACTCCGTATGGACACCACCGTCATCTAGGGCAACTAACGTGCCGTTTCGTTTACAATTTCCTTACGAGGAGTAGCTGGGTCCACATAACTTAAAACGTGAATTGGCTTTGCCATTTTATAAATTGCTTTTTCAGACGCAATTCGGCACGTTTGAACTGTTCTATTTTTGAAAATCTGTACAGAGCAAATTACAATTCTTCCTCTATCTTGTTGAAGGAGAAAAACGTGCTAGCACCGCAGGCGTTTGGAGAGGCTGATGATTGAGCGTGTATTGGAACCAGAGGTGATGGATTCGGCGGAAGAGGCCCTCGCCTATGATGCGATGGACCATCACACAGTGAACGCGCAATTTGTCCGTGATCTGATCGACACAGGAACTCCTCTGCGAGGAATGGTGCTGGATGTTGGTACGGGAAGTGCCAGAATTCCCATAACACTTTGCAGAGAGATAACGCAGGCCGAGGTTGTGGGCATTGATCTTTCCGAGCAGATGCTCCTTCTGGCCGAGAAAAATATTCGTTCAGCGGGACTCGCTTCGCGCATCCAGACAGTAAAAGTTGATGCAAAGCAGCTTCCGTTCCAGGATCGCCATTTTGAAGTAGTGATATCCAATAGTATCGCACACCATATCCCCCGCCCGGCACAGGTCCTGGCAGAAGCCGTTCGAACCACACGAGTTGGGGGATTTCTTTTCTGGCGAGATCTTGTTCGTCCGGAGAGCGACCAGCAGGTCCAGTCTTTGGTTGAGCGGTATGCGGGTGGCGAAAATTCTCATCAACAGGGGTTGTTTGCAGATTCACTACGCGCAGCGCTTACCCTGGAAGAAGTTGGTGTTTTGGTAGAGAATCTCGGTTTTGATCGATCGAGCGTTTGTTTGACGAGCGATCGGCATTGGACGTGGTCGGCGCTGAAGAAATAAGCGTCCGGCACGAACATCGGTGAAATTAAAAAAGCCTAAAAGCAGTGTGGGAGATTTGGTTTGGAAGAATGCAGTGACGATCTTTTAGAGCAACAAGAGATTGGGCAATCCGTCGATTTTGGTAGTGATACCAGTTCCGGGATGACTTCGGCACAACTCGAAGAGGCCAGGGCCATCGGGCGTCGCGAACTGGCGGCTTCGCTTTTGGGCCGTGGCATTGATCTTGCCTACCTTGTCTTTTGTGTCCTCTGGATAGCGCACCCAGACTCTTGGTATGTCCGGTGGCTAGAGACTGTTTCTCCCTCTGCCTCGATCCAGTTAATATTCGTTGCGCTGCTATTGCTTGTCGGCAATTTTCTCGTTGCCTTGCCGCTTTCTTTTTATGCAGGGCATCTGCTACAGCACCAATACAATCTCTCAAAACAGACATTTGGTCAGTGGCTTTGGCGGAAGGTAAAGAGTCTCTTCGTGGAATTAGTATTTGGTCTGGTATTGGTACTCGCCCTTTATTGGATTATCTGGATGACGCACGGGTGGTGGTGGTTGGTTGCGGCCCTCGGTTTCTTTCTGCTGAGTATCGTTCTCGGTCAACTCGCGCCCGTGTTGATTCTGCCATTTTTTTACAAGGTCGATCGGCTCGATGAAGCAGAAGGGCAAGGTGCGAATCTAAACCAGATTTTTAGAGGATTGACCTCCGGGACCGGGTTGTCAGTCGAAGGGGTTTACCGGATGGAATTGAGTGCGGAAACGGCAAAGGCTAATGCGATGTTGACCGGCCTTGGGAAAACACGGAGAGTGATCTTGGCCGATACGCTTCTCGAGCATTTTTCTCTCGACGAAATTGCAGTGATTTTTGCTCATGAAGTGGGGCATCACGTGCATCGTCACATTCTGAAAATGATTTTATTCGGTGGCGCGTACTCATTCGTTGCATTTTTTCTCTGCGATCTGGTTTTGCGTGTCTGGATTGGCGAAGCAGGCGGACTCGATTACGCCAATTTGCCAGTTTACGTGCTACCCGTCCTGTTGCTCACGATCCATCTCTTGTCGACTTGTCTGGAGCCTTTGCTAAACAGTATTAGTCGTCATTTTGAAAGACAGGCCGATCGCTTTGCACTCGAGAGTACCAACGACCGAGAGGCTTACCTCTCGGCATTTGCAAAGTTGGCCAGGCAAAATAAGGATGACCCCAATCCCCACCGCTTGAAGGTCATTCTCTTTCACAGCCATCCTCCCATTGCAGAACGCATGGCGATGGCCGAGGGGTGAACCGATCGGGTAGCGTATTTTCTTTTCTGTTTTTCGAAAACGTAATTGTCCATCGGTGCGGGTTTGCGGTGAATCAGTATCCTCCGCCCCTGCCATCATGAGAAAAAAAAGATAGACTGAAGTGGTACGACTTGTTCTTTTTGTTGAACACAGATGGAAGAAAATGACTCACGAAATCTATCAAAATCCTCTAGTTTCTCGTTATGCGTCGCCGGAGATGGCTTCTCTTTGGAGTGATGACAGGAAATTTCGCCTGTGGCGTCGCTTGTGGGTCGTCTTGGCCGAAGCGCAAGCAGAACTGGGGCTCGCCATTGAGGATGCGCAACTTGCGGAACTTCGTGCGCATGTGGATCAAATTGACTACGAGAAAATTGCCGATTACGAGCGTAAACTACGGCATGATGTCATGGCGCACGTACACGGCTTTGCTGATCTTTGTCCTACTGCGCGACCGATCATTCACCTCGGTGCGACAAGTTGTTTTGTAACCGACAACGCAGATTTGGTGCTAATGCGCGAAGCTTTGGGGTTCGTTCGAGACCGCCTCGTGGCGGTGATTGATATTTTGGGACAGTTTGCATCCCAATATCGAGATCTGGCTTGTCTCGGATTTACACACATGCAGCCTGCACAGCCGACGACCGTTGGCAAGCGTGCCTGTTTATGGGCTTACGATCTTGTTTTAGATTTGGAGGAGGTCGAAAATCGTATTGAGCATCTCCTCTTTCGCAGTACCAAGGGGACGACTGGCACGCAGGCGAGTTTTTTAAGTCTTTTCGATGGCGATCACAACAAAGTAGAAAAGCTCGAGCGATTGGTTGCTGAAAAAATGGGCTTCGGTGCAACCTATGCGGTAACCGGCCAAACATATCCACGGAAAGTGGATGTGCAGGTCATGGATGTTTTAGGGGGTATTGCTGCAAGTGGTCATAAAGCAGCCACTGATCTACGCCTCCTGCAGCATCGCAAAGAAATCGAGGAGCCCTTTGAGAAATCTCAGGTGGGATCCTCTGCGATGGCTTATAAGCGAAATCCTATGCGTAGCGAAAGGATGTGCGCGCTGGCCCGGTTTGCTATGGGTTTGCAGTCGACCGCTTCTCAGACATTGGCAACCCAATGGATGGAACGATCGCTGGATGACAGTGCAGTGAGAAGGTTAGTTTTGCCACAGTCTTTTCTGGCGATCGACGCGATCTTAAAGCTCTACCAGAACGTGGCCCAGGGGCTGGTTGTCTATCCTCAGGTGATCGCCAAGCAACTTTCAGAGGAATTGCCTTTTATGGCAACAGAAGAAATTCTGATGGCGGGCGTCCGCGGCGGAGGAGATCGGCAAATTCTTCATGAAAAAATCCGCAGCCACAGCCAAGCTGCAGCACGCGTCGTCAAGGAGCAGGGTAGAGAAAATGATTTACTCACGCGATTGGCACTCGATGAGTCCTTTGCAGATGTCGATTTTAATTCTCTCCTAGACGCTTCACATTTTGTCGGCTGCGCTCCGGAGCAAGTTGATGCATTTATTGCGGAGATTGTCGATCCTATTCGTGAGAAATATGCTTCTCGATCAGATGTGCAAGCAGAGGTTGAGGTTTAAGAACGACGGCATTTCCAGATGTCACTCCAAAGATCGAAAGAAGCCCCTCGCCGAGATTTGGTTTCCCAAAACTATTATTGCAAATTTTAAAAGGCACCACTCGTCATGCGAATACTCATTGCCGATAAGTTGTCTGCAAATTGTGCCTCTGCACTTGCCGATTTAGGTCTCGATGTTTTAAGCCAACCCGATCTGACTGCGGAGCAAATCCCTGAAGCTTTGGATGGTGTCGGAGCATTGGTTGTGCGGTCGACGCGTGTGACTGCGGAGGCTCTTGAGCGGGGTCGGGACTTGAGCCTTGTCATTCGTGCAGGTGCCGGTGTGAACACAATCGACCTTCCTATGGCCAGCAAGAGAGGCATTTATGTTGCAACCTGCCCCGGTAAAAATACGGCTGCAGTTGCGGAGTTGACGATGGGTTTACTGATCGCGGCGGATCGTCAGATCGTCAATGCAACGTGCGCTTTAAGAGACGGCCAATGGGAGAAAAAACGCTTTAGTAGCGCCCAGGGACTTCGCGGACGGACCTTAGGTATTTTGGGCTTTGGTTCCATTGGAAGTGCCGTTGCCGAGCGAGCAACCGCTATGGGTATGCAGGTTTTGGCCTGGTCACGGAGTTTGTCGAAGGATGCGCCACCCCCGTCGGTAGAGGTTGCGGAAACGCCACTGGAAGTTGCCAGAAAAGCCGATGCAATCACATTGCATCTTGCGCTTTCTGAAGAGACAAAACACATCGTCAACCACGAGTTTCTCGCCACCGTCAAGCCAGGTGCAATTCTCGTTAATGCCGGGCGAGGCGAATTGATCGATTCCAAGGCGCTACTCGATGCGATACGCGAAAAAGAGTTGCGGGTGGGCCTGGATGTTTTTGAGAATGAACCTGCGGGGGGTAAAGCCGATTTTGCGGATCTTGATTTGGTAGCACAGTTGACGGCGACTCCACATATTGGGGCTTCTACCAGCGAAGCTTCGGAGGCGATTGCCAGCGAGGTGGTCCGCATAGTTACGGTGTTTCTAAAAACTGGCCGTCCCCCCGCTGCAGTGAATCTTTGTGCTCAGGGTCAGGCAAGCTGCAATCTCGTCGTTCGTCACCTGAATCGCGTGGGAGTTCTCGCTGGGTTGCTGGATGGCCTCCGCAAAGAAAAAATTAACGTGGAGGAGATGGATAATGTGATTTTTGCCGGTGGAGAAGCTGCCTGTTGCACACTTCTGCTCTCCGCAGAGCCATCAACCAGATTCCTTAAGGCACTCGATCAGGAAGATGCTATTTTGTATTCCGTTGTCCGAAATTCTTAGAAGCATCGCAACGGGCAGGCTATACCATTTCCAATCGTCGCGAAGGCCGGTTTTTTGACTTCATGCAATCGCTGCAGACACCCGTAATAATCAGTCGATGCCCCGTTACTCTGAAGTTGCGCTGCCGCGCGACATTATCTCGGATTGACGAAACCTCGTCGCTTTGAAATTCAAAGAGTTGATTGCAAGTTTCGCAGTGTAGGTGATCGTGTTGGGGATAACCGTAATCATGTTCATAGACAGATCGGTTATTAAGGCTCATTTTTCGCAGTAAGCCAGCATCGACAAGTTCGCCCAGAGTTCGATAAACCGTAGGCCGACTCACTTTGCGAGCATCCCTTTTTCCATGGGCTAACTCGGCAAGCAGATTTTCCGCGTCAAAATGTTCGTGATGGCTGAACACCTGTTCCAGAATGGCCCGTCGTTGCTGCGTGACCCGTTTTCCACGGCTTCGCAGAAACTCCTCAAAACGGGCCATCGGAGTCATGGCCACCTTGACGCCACTGAGAGAAAAAGCATCTTCCATACTGCAATTGTATGTCGATGCAGTGTGAAAGAGCAAGCACGGACCATGGGTCCATTAAGAATGGCCTCTAGCCAATTTCATCAAGGAGACGGGAAACCGCAGTATCCATTCTTTCTTCGGTTTCGTAGACGCCACTTGCGATTTCTGCACGGATCTGATCGACCCGCTCTTGGCGGATATCCGGAATATCTCCAATCCGTGAAAGCAGGTCTGCCTCTTGCGAGATCGAAATTTCGTCAGCACCGGCAGCCGGGTTGGAGGCAACCCCATCGGTTTGACGGGTCTCATTGGCTGCATCGGTTGGTTGCAGGGACTGCGTTCCCTCCACTGAAGTCGTTGTTTGCAAGTGGGCGGGGCCATGGATCTGCATCGTATTTATCTCCGTTTGGAAGTGTGCCAAGGCAGCTTGGCTATTGTTATTCTACCTTCTGATTTGAATCCTAAACACGATATATAAAAAATAAAATTATTTGAGTGAATGAAACGGGTTTCCAATTATTGACTGCTGGTCTGTCTACGTGCCTTGGCGTATGGATCGCGAAATATTGGTAATCTTTTCAGCTTACGTGCTATTTTCCATCTTTGCTTTTCAGTACGGGATATAACCCATTCGTGGTCTCAGACTACCTACACAAAAAGGCAAAAACCAAACGCTTGGAAATAATCATCACTAGGCTTTTATAAGGTATCGCATTCGTAATTTATGGGATCATGTTCTCCCATTCGAAATGCCTAACCCCTAAAGAAAATCTGCCGATTAGAGCCTCTCTACGGGTGGCGACGGATTATAGGAATTGGAGTAAAGAGAGGCAACAGTAAAGAGAGGTGTCACCGTTTGCACCAGTTCCTCAAGGGATGCGGGCGAGGGCAGTGCCAGATCGGTTGAAACTGTTGCTAGCATATTATCGGATCGCTTCCCCTGCATGGCGGGGGCGGACTGTTTTGCAGCCCGCTGTCCACAAGCCGAATTCAGCGTGAATTAAGGCGTTTTAAGCCAATAGTGAACTCTTTGACCGCTCACTACGTAGAATAGCAATAACTAGGCGAGAGGACCCATCCAGAAGGAGAGCAGGGGATATGAGCAAGCAACCTACCTCGCCGAGTCGGCATATTGCTGTCGATCACGAACTTCAGCGACTCAAAGGGCTGGCGGGATTCCACGAATTTGAGCACCAACTGGAGGTCGATTTGGAAAAATTGACGCAACGTTGGTCGGCGTGGCACGTGCGGCCCCAGGGTAATCGTCGCAATATATTGGCTGGATTTCGGAAAGCCAATTGATCTTCTTTGCGAACGGTTCTGGCCATGCCGAACGCGTTCGTACTGGGCTGTACCTTCTAACGATTCGCTGCTTAAGAAGCGTGACTGAATTCCGGTCGGCGTCGCAGGAGTTGTCCCTGTAACCTCTGTACAATAGAACTGTGCATTTGGCTCACTCGGCTCTCAGAAAGATCCAGCGTGGCACCGATCTCTTTCATCGTCAATTCCTCATAATAATAGAGGATGATGATGAGTCGCTCGTTCCGGTTCAATCCTTTGGTGACCAAACGTATTAGATCTGTTTTTTGAATCCGACGCGTTGGATCCTCTCCCTTTTTATCTTGCAGAATGTCAATTTCTCGTACATCCTTGTAACTGTCGGTTTCGTACCACTTTTTATTGAGGCTGACCAAATTGACTGTATTTGCTTCGGTCATCATCTTTTCAAGTTCACGCACGCTGATTTGCATATATTCGGAAAGCTCAATTTCCGTGGGCGAGCGGCCAAGACGAGCTTCAAGGGTCCGAAGAGCTTCCCCCAGTTTACTGGCTTTAGATCGCACGAGTCGGGGTACCCAATCCATCGTCCGTAACTCATCCAGCATTGCTCCGCGGATTCGCGGCACGCAGTATGTTTCGAATTTCACTCCACGTGAAAGATCAAATGCCTCAATGGCATCCATCAGGCCAAAGACACCTGCGGAGATAAGATCGTCTAGTTCAACTCCTTCAGGAAGGCGTGCCCATATTCTTTCACCGTTGTACTTCACAAGCGGTAAATATCTTTCAATTAATCGGTTTCGAAGTTCTTTCTTCGTCTGGTCCGCCTTGAAAATTTTCCAGACTTCGAGGATTTTGTCCTCGCCCGCTCGTGTTGAATTTGCCATGCGATCCTCCCTGACCGGCGTTAGATTCTGCTTATTCCCTGCAGCTTAACGGCACTAGATATGCCGACTCTTATCATTTAATCGGCGCCTGCCAACTCATAATTGAGTCGAATCTTACGAAATTTACTAAATGCGTACCGCTAAGATGAAAATGTTTCGACCCACTCTTATTTGTTTCAATCGTAAATAGCTCCGACTTCGGGGCGGGAGTTTACAAAAACCACTGCTTCAGGAACAGTTCAAATTTCCCGTTATTTTGTACAGGAGTGGATTGCATGAAAAAATTGCACGTTCCGATCGATTGTTTTTTGAAATCCGCATGCAGTGCAGACAACACGAAACAGTTCTCCAAACGGCTGAAAGGGTTCAGGAGACGGATATTCGGTTTTTTCTGCTTCGGCGCGTTATCTTGCGGACAGGACGGGTTCCTCGAGGAAGGCTTTGGTTTGTATGGGTGTTCCTTGAACAATCTCATCAAAACCGAGAACTGTTAGGCCAGGTCGACACTGTGTGATATGGCGCACGGCCGGACGAATATCACTTGCAACGAGTAAGATCAGTCGATCCGTTGGTGATTCGCTAAGCAGTGGCAACAATTGCTCATCAATTTCATCGATGAGCGCAGAAGAAACATGAAGAGAAAAACCCTGTGGTGTGTATTGCAGCGCATGGCGAATGGTTTCTGTAAGCTCAGAATCCAGTTGGATCACAGATAATTCACCATCGACACCTTTATTTCGATCTGTAATCGTTCGAGCCATCCGACGGCGAACGAATTCAGCGCGAAGTACAGGATTCTTTTCTAGATCCGCAACGTCCCCAAGTGCTTCGAGGATGAGCGTCATTTGTCGAACAGGAAGTTGTTCCCGTAGGAGCAATTGAAGTGTTTGTTGAACATCCGCAAGCGAAACTTTGTGATTCATGATTCCCTCAACAACGACCGGATGCTTTTGTCTTACTTGGTCAAGTAGAAACTGAGTTGCATCACGGTTTAATATCTCTGCAGCATGTTTTTCGATTGTCTCGTAAAGACGCTTTGCAAGTTCTGCACTCGATTTTATTTTTCCTGAAGCCACGACCATCTCAGATAACTTGACTCGGTATTCATCAGGCTCCAGTTCTAGATTGTCATGAACGCGTACAGTGGGCAAAACCATGCCGATTTCAGTAGCAATCTTATTGCGGATCTGCGGTATGCGATCGAGAAAGTTTCCGCCACGCGAACGATCTGCCAAGCGGAGGAGCCCTACGCCAAGCTCAATTTCTAAAGGGTTAACGGAGAGCAATTCCTCAATCTGTGGTGTGGAACTACTTTTGAGCTGTTCCCCAACACGCGCTGATTTTTTTTGCGATTTGACGAGCACTAAAGAGAGGCTGATGCATCCGACAGCTGAAAAAATGAGAGGTGCTTTTGGTAGTTCTGTCAGTAACATGAGAAATAGGAATAGGGCTGCCAGAGCCAGCGCGCGAGGTCGAGAAAACAGTTGCCCCATTAACTCCGCGGACAAGTTCGCACTGGCGCTGCTGCGCGTCACAAGCAGGCCTGCTGCCAGGGCAATAAGGAGCGCGGGTAATTGGCTGACCAAACCATCGCCGATTGTCAATCTGGTAAATAGATTTCCGGCTTCGGCTGGAGACATTCCAAGCTGGAAAACGCCGATAACGAGACCGCCTAAGATATTGACGACTGTGATCAGAAGACCAGCGACAGCATCGCCCCGAACAAATTTACTTGCCCCATCCATTGCCCCGAGGAAATCAGCCTGCTGATGAAGTTCTTCGCGCTGCCTCCTCGCCGAAATTTTATCAATATTTCCTGCGTTTAGTTCAGCATCAATTGCTTGTTGGCGACCGGGCATTCCATCAAGGGCGAACCGCGCTGCGACCTCAGAAATACGACCGGCTCCCTTTGTGATTACGACAAATTGAATAAGGACAATAATGGCAAAGATAATTATGCCGACTATCAAATTGCCGCCAGCAACGAAATCGCCAAAAGCTTCAATGACTCCGCCGGCGGCCCGCTCTCCTTGATGGTCTGCTTGTGTCAAAATCAAGCGTGTTGTGGCAATATTGAGTACGAGTCTGCCGAGAGTTACAGCAAGAAGTAACGAAGGAAAGATACTAAATTCGAGGGGCTTTTGAATATGGATCGTCGTAAGAAGTACGATTACCGAGAGCGTGATGCTCCCGACGAGCAGTAAATCGATCACCGCTGCAGGCAGTGGTACGAGAATAACAATGAGGCAACTAATCAGACCCACCGGTAGCACAAACTCACCAGCACGTAGGATCGGAGAAGAAGTTCCGGATGCGTTGGATTGAGCTGCCATAGCAAGCCTCAGACGGTGAAATCGTCCGCGCAGTTTGTGTCAGAGCACAAGGGTGAGCAAAAAGTTGTGCAAAAGCGGCGGAAAAGTACTTAGTTCTGTTGCGAACGTCCAGCCCATTCCTCGCCGAGACCGCTAGCAGAAAAACAAGACATGGTGCTCGGTAACAGCGGTTTGATCGGAGTCGCACGCCGCGGAGATGAAATTTTAACGATAATGCTGCCCCTAACTATTATGAGGGCAGGGTTTACATCCAAATTTCGGACATTGCCCGTAAGTTCTGCACGCTTTTTTTTGTCTGATGAGGTAGGATAGTTGAACAAGCACTAGTAGTCCGTTCTCAATAACTGTCTGTAGCGTTTGTAACGATAGAGATTGGTTTTCGCTTCCCTGGGTCATCCAAAAGCATTATTGAGGAGAGGTTGTCATGGCGTCCGCAAAGGCAGAATCCACCCCGATTATCATTGCATTGATTCTATTTGTCGTGCTGTCGATTGTCTTGGGTGTGACAACATTCATGTTCTACAAGGGTGAGGAAGACGCCATCATTGCACGCAAGCAAGCGGAGGATGAATGGAAAGTAGAGAATGAAGAGAAAAAAGAAACACAAAATAACGTTGACGAGCTTAAAGGCTTGGTGGGTGCGCCACCGGATCCTGCCGGTCCTACGGTTGAAGAAATCATGCAGGAATACGAACAGAATCAGAACGTGTACGGGGAGACTTATAAAAGAAATAAGGGAACAGAATTAGACGATCCCAGCACATCGACCTATCCACTGATGCTCCAATATTTGATTGATATGAATAAGGAGCTTTATGAGCAGATCAGCCAAAAAGATTCGCAATTGACTGAAATTGAAAAGGTCCACGTTGCAGAAAAAGAACGACTTAAAGCAGCACATGAAGCGACTCAAGCAGAACTTGGTACTTTGTCGGACGAAATTAAAACCAACAATGAAAAATTTTCCCTAGATCGGTTGGCGTTCGAGAAAAAATACAATAAAGCAACAGAAGATGTACGGAAGGCTCAAGATAAAATCACCGAAATTCAGGATACTTCGCGACGGAACATCAATAAGGTCACTGAAAAAGTAAATGAAGTAGACAATCAGTTGAAAGTGACAACCAACGCTCTGCACAATGCGCGAAAAATTGACCTAGAGGCTCCTGATGGCGAAGTAATCTGGGTGAATCAGGTCGACGGTACTGTCTATATTGACCTCGGCTACCAAGATGGTTTGCGTCGCCAAACGACGTTTAGCGTCTATGACCATGATGTGGCAAATGCACTTACAGCAGAACCGAAAGGCACGCTCGAGGTGGTCCGTGTTGACGGAGACATGTCGGTGGCAAAGGTGACCAGTGATCAATTTGCCAAGGACAAACTCTTAAATCCAATTCTTAAGGGGGATAAGGTCATCTCGACTGTTTTTCATCGTGGTCAGCCGGAGCGATTTGGAATTGTGGGGAAAATTGATATCGATGGAGATGGCCGAAGTGATCTTCCGCTTCTGCTTCGCTTGATTGAGCGGAATGGGGGTGTGGTGGACGCATTTATCGATGAATCAGGAAACCGTGGTGGTTCTGGTAAGATGACACCGCGAACTAAGTTTCTGGTGATGGGTGAAAAGCCAACAGACAAAACCGACGAAAAGCTTCTGGATGCATACAACACTATGGTTCGGGCTGCTACCGATAATGGTGTGCGCATCATGCCTTTAAAAGATCTTTTGGACCACATGGGATTCGAGGGACAAGGTAGATCAGTAGGGCTTGGACGGAATGCGGACCCAGACGATTTCAAGCCCTCAGGTGAAGACCAGTCGTTTCGAAGGCGTCCGGCTGGCTAACACGCAATCCGCGGGCAACTACGGAAGATCGCTTCCGATCAATTGTCACATTCCAGTCTGGCGAATGCGTTTTTTCTGAGGAAAATTTCTTTTGCCTCGTTATCTGGCCGGTTGATCACGCACGTGCCTCCTGCGAAAATTTGATCTACGAAGACAGAAAGCTCTGCTTCTCGTCACACTTGATTTTCGCACCGCTCCTTTTCAACCAACTTGGTCGCAGGATGAACACACCAGTAACACTCGATGCCGAGACGATCCTTACTCGAGAACAATTTAAAATCCGCGCGAAACTTATAGAAATAGCAGCGATCCTCGATCGCATTGATCGAGCTGACGGCGAAGTTGATCACGACGTCCGCATGCTAGAAATTCGCAAATCGTTCGAGGTGCTATCCGGGGAGAATAGCGATGGGGGACGAGCCGCACAAATACAGATGATTTATTCCAAGGAATTTGATCCCCAGTGGAAGAAAAGTCTAAAATTAAATGAGGGTTAAAATTTTTTTATCGACTAGCAAACGGAACGCTTGGTAAATTACTTTTTGTCGCAGGAATTTTCATGTACTACTTCGACCCTCATATCCATATGGTCTCTCGGACAACCGATGACTACGAAACGCTTGCAAAGATGGGATGCGTGGGTGTGAGCGAACCAGCTTTTTGGGCCGGTTATGATAGGGGTAGCCAGGAAGGATTTCGCGATTACTTCCATCAGTTAACAGAGTTTGAACCGAAGCGTGCTGCTTGGTATGGGATTTCTCACTACACCTGGCTTTGTATTAATGCAAAAGAGGCAGAGAATGTGAAATTATCGAGAGAAGTCATTGCTATGATACCCGAGTTTTTAAATTGCCCGGGTGTTTTAGGAATTGGCGAAATAGGACTGAATAAGAATACAAAAAATGAAGCGATTATTTTTCTTGAGCATCTCGACTTGGCTGCACGGACCAACGAGCAAATTTTAATTCATACGCCTCATTTAGAAGATAAATATCAGGGTACGCGGATGATCTTGGATATGTTGTGTGATGATGCACGTTTGGAACACGGACGGATTTGTGTCGACCACGTTGAAGAGCATACTGCTGGCCAAGTTCTCGAAAGAGGTTTTTGGGCCGGGATGACACTTTATCCGGTGAGTAAGTGTACGCCGGAGCGGGCAGTCGATATTGTAGAAAAATATGGCCCTGAGCGGCTGCTCGTTAACTCGGCGGGAGACTGGGGGCCCTCGAAACCGACGGCGGTACCGGATTTCATTCTAGAAATGCGTCTTCGTGGCCATCCCGAAAATCTGATTCGCCGCGTTGTTTATGAAAATCCGCTCGAATTCTTTAGCCAGAGTCGCAATTTTTGTTTTACCCCGCCGCAGATTGACGAACCCTGGGCAGACGAGGCGGTTGAGGTGTGAGGCAGCAGTTTCTTTTGCGACTTTCCAGCCCAGACTTCTCGTCAATTTGGAAATTGATCGAGAATGAATTGACACACGTTGTAGTCGTAAATTGCACCATTACGAAAGCCACTCTTTTCTAAGAGACCCGGATGTGAGCAGGTAAAAAGTCCCTGCTGATACGGTTGTTTTGCCGGGGCACCATGGGAACCAGCGACCAGCGATGCGTCGAGCGGGATACTTTTTGTAAGAGGGTCAAAAAATAACTCAACCGGATCGTACCCGGGCTTTTGGTGAATGTCGACCGTACGGGCAAAGGACGGAGCCTTTTCATCTTCTTGCCAATAGTAATAGGCTTGCCAGCTTTCCGGTTCGGAAATCAAAACGATTTCACCGCTACGTGGATGGTCGAGCTGATATTTCTTCCGTTCTTTTCCAACGAGAACTTCGGCAATTCCTGGGCTGCCACGGAAGAGTTGGGCAACCGCTTCGCATTCTGTGTGGGAAGCCGGTTGTTGCAGAAAAACGTGCGAAAACTGATGATCGACTAATGCCCATGCTCTACTTGTACGAAAGTCAATCCACTCGCCTTCATTCTGGTAAACGTTCAAGAGACCCGCCGCGCGCAAGATCCGATTAGGATAGGAAACGTGATTCACCGGTACAATCGCGTACTCGCTCGCTACAATCCAAAGGACTTCCTTTCCCATAACATCTGGCATAGCTTGAAAGAGGGTTCCCAACAGGTTGTCCAGTTCGACGACCGCAGTCATTGCATCTTCACTATCAGGGCCTGATCGTTGTGCTGCGTAGTCGAGATGCGGTAGATAGATATAAAAAAAATCGGGCTTGAATCGACCCGCTGCCGTGATTGCCGAGTCGACAATCCAGCGACTTGAGGCAATGCCTGCCCGCGGTCCCCAAAAGTTTTGGAGGGGGAAATGCCCGTGTTCGGCAAGTAGTTCTCCATAGAGTGCTTCTGGTTTCGTGTAGCACCAAAGCGATTCCGTGCCATCCGGATTGTGAACGGGAGCTGGCATACATACGGTCTGGGCACCGCATCCTTTGCTCAACATCGGAAACCAAACAGCACTTTGTTTCCCCCGCTCGGCAAGTCGATCCCAAACTTGTGGTTGCTGGATTTTGTCGTTCCCAGCAGTCCACATTTCGACTTCCAGTGTATCACGCCAGAAAAAGCCGTTGGCAACAACACCATGCTCTTGGGGTTGGGAGCCACACAGCATATTGGCCTGCACAGGCCAAGTCACACAAGGAAAACTCGGAATCAAATTTGCCTGCTCCCCCTTTCCGGCAAGTGCCCGAAGGTTTTCCATTTTTTTGAGGTCGACCGGTCGCAGTCCCGGCAGGGAAAGGAAAAACACAGATTGCGTCATGTTGAGTAGATGAATTTTCCCAGGAAGATGGTTGGAATCAGGAGTGCAAGCATCAGTAGGGCTTTTTCTTGACCCTGAACGGCAAAGATTATCGCTGCATCTAAGACAACTAACGTCAAAAGACAGAATTTAACTCCTACTTGCACGTTTATCGGTATCGGTTCCAAGACCGCCTTCCCGCATCTCCACGCGATTTGCAGTGCGACAAGTAACCAGAAGGCAAGCCAGATTCCAATATTCTGGGTCACCAGTGTTTTGTTTGTGGGGATGAATTGAGGAAAGGAAACCAGGCAAGCCAAGCCTAAACCCATGACAAGTAGACTCGCAGAGAGATAGAGCCGATTGCTTCTGTCGGCCTCGGTCCGTGCAAACCACGTCAGTCCGACGATATAAATCCCAATCCCACCGATGATGAGAAAGTGACTCATCGTGAAGGATGTCAATGTTCCTTCAATAACGCTCATTCCCATCAGAACGTTGAGTGATCGACAGACGCCCATCCCAAAGGGCCCTAACCAATTTTTCTTTAAGATTCCATCGTATGCCACTACGGCAACTGCCAAAAGCAGAGCGATTAGCACCGTGCCGGGTGTGTGACTCATAAAACTGAGAGTCAAGGCTAGAATAATTCCGAGTCCGACTAATTGCGTGCCGAGCCATAAGGCGGTTGATTCGGGAACTCGACGAGAAGGAATGGGTCTGGCAGGTCGTTCTTGTAAGTCTTTGTTACGATCAAAATAATCGTTAAGTACCATCCCAGCGAGATAAAAACAGCTGGAAGAGAGAACCAGCAGGAGCAAAATTCCCAGATGTGTCTCCGAAGATTTTTCGCTACCGGTTATTGCTGCCTGAGCAAACCAGTAACCCATGATGACGTCTGCGATGGCCGTAAACACGTTGGGCAATCGCAAGAGTTCCAGATAAGCACGAATTTTGGAGTCAGGCCGGGGCATCGTCGCTCACTGTACAGAAATCTCTAGTTGTTGCATCATACTTTGTAGAAAAGAATAAGCTTCTCGAGCCGCCTGGTCTGGATGATCGATATAGGGATAGAGTTCAACCGTTATCCAGCCATCGTAGGAAGTTTGCGCTATTTCACGGAGGGTCGCCGCAAAATCAATGGCTCCGTGACCAGGTATCAGATGTGCATGTTTCCGTGAAGCAGCAATGTCTTCAAAATGGTAGTGTCTTGTATGCGATTGCATTTTGACGATCCAGTCTTGCGGATCTTCTCCCACGCAAAATGCGTGTCCAATATCAAAATTAAGCCCGATTTTAGCCGAGTCAATTCGATCGACAAATTCAAGATATTGGCCAAAGGTTTCAATCATTAGTTCTGGTTCGGGCTCGATCAATAAATCGATGTCCAGCGCTTCAGCCATCTCGATACAAGGCATTAACTCATCGTAAAAAATATCGGCACCTACTTCCCACGACTGATTTTCTATGAGCAGTCCACCAGGCTCCGTAGTAATGCAGGGCGCCCCAAGATCGGCTGCCAATTGTAAAGCGCGTTTTGTGTGCTCCCTGCGGATCGCGCGATAGTGAGGGTCGGGATCTGTCCATCCAGGGTGCCAGTAGGGTTGCCGGGGGTCGGCAACCGCATTCATCATAAAAGCGTTGATGTTAGAGATGGTCAGTTTGTGTGCATCAAGGGATTTACGAATAGACTCTTTGCGTTCTTCGAGCAAGCCAGCTGGCCAAGCGTGCGGAACGTCAGCCAAGATTTCAATCCCTCGATAACCGCATGCCGCAATTTGCGCAATAGTCTCCTCAATCGAGAAGTGCATGTAGGCATTACTGCTGAAAGCAAGTTTCATAGGAGAGCCAATCGATCTACATCAGGGAGGCTCTATGGTGCCTCAATCACGCGCTGCCTGCAATCCCCACCACGTCCTAGCTGCTAGCGCTGCGGTATCCGCGGAGAGCTCGGTAGAAAACCATACGGGAGACCAGAAAACTTGCAATCGTTCCGAAAACGGTATACACCGCGAGTGCTGTATTGCTCGGGTCAAGCGGTTTTGCGAGGAGCCGGGCTGGTACATTCACGGCGAGGAGGACAGGAATAACGAAGGAAAAAAAGTTTCTAAGCGACTCACCAATCCAGCGACGCGGGTCGCCTGCAGGGCCGCTATAAATTTCCATTGGATATCGGGAAAAGTTGGTGATATAGAACCAGAAGTTATACAGCGACTGATTCCTTCCGAGCCAAATGCTTGTCGCAGAAAGGGCAATCATCAGACTGTAAAGAATGATGACTCCGCACAGCACATACATCGGGTAGAGCAGCACCTGTATCGGGTGCAATGAAAATCCTGCCTGTCGGTTGCACAACTGCCAGAGAGAAAATAGGAGGAGCAAGATGGCAAACCCGGTGTTTCCCAGGCCCGACCAATTCACTTTCTGTAATGAAATGAGGAACTGAGTATCAATTGGTTTAAGAAGGGCAAAATCCAGATTCCCGGTTCGAATAAGTTCGCTGAATTCCTGTGCGTTGGGCATGAAGAAAGTTTGCACTAAGCTATTAACGATGGCCACAGTCGCAAAAAAAACAAAAAATTCATACTGTGTCCATCCCGTTGCTACACCAATGACATCCGTATAGGAGAAGATCAGAAGGTAGAAGCCAAGGTTCATAAACATCCACGAGAGAGAAGAAATAGTTTCGAGGATAAAATTAGACCGGAATGTCATGTCGCGAACGAGACTATTGCGGGCAAACGTAAGAAAGACGCGCCCGTAATGGGGTTTCTGTATACGGTCTCTCGGGTCTATGTGTACTGAAGAACGATCCATTCTTTTGTCGCCTTCCTCAACCACCGAATCCACTATAGCGTTTCACCCCACGGTGAAATGCGACGCGGCAGACTAGGATAAAAAAGAGAACCCATGCGGTTTCTACCCAGAGAGCTATAAGCAGACTTTCTCCCTCGATCTTTCCAAGCCAAACGGCAGCTGGGAAATAGGCTAAATATTGAAGAGGCATTGCCTCAAAAACATAGTTCCACGGATAAGGAAGAATGTCCAGGGGAAACATGTGCCCAGAGAAAAAAAAGTTAAACAGCATATATATAAAGAGCAGCGAACTGACCTCTAAAAACCAAAATCCGATCAACCCAATCGCAGCTTCAAGGAAGAATCCGAGCAGGAACGACAGGACGAGAGAAATCGCAAATGCAATCATCGTTTCCGAAGATGGCATCGAAGGAAAAAAGTTGCGACAGAGGAAAAAGATAAGGGCAAAGGGACCTATCGCGATCCCATAGTAGACAAGTTTATGTGCAAGACGGTTGAGCAGGAGAAAACCAACCATGTCGATGGGTTGAATGAGATATTTTTTGACCGACCCATCGCGAATTTCTGCAGCAATTCCTGAGGCAAGTCCTGGCATGCTCGAAAATGCACGCGCTACCATCGTTAATAAAAAATAGGCAATGAAATCGTGGTAGCTGTAGCCAGCAATTTCCCCGGAAATCGTTTCAAAGATGGTTCCCCAAAGAAAAATTTGTGTAACGATCGGTAGAAACCGCATCAGGGTTCCCAGCGCAAAATCACCGCGATAGACAAGTCGTTCCTCAAGACAAATCCGGAGGATGGTCCACCAAGTCACCAGCATGTTCTGTAGTGAGGCGAAGGAAGACCTGCTTTTTTTATAGACAATTTCTGACAAGGGGTTCGATATTCCTGGCTATTTTTTTGAAGGCTCGATTCTTGGTATGGCCTTAGGGGTCCTGTCCCGACGACATCGCTTCCCGTTCGAGGTCCCGATGGGCAATAGCGAACATTTCGGCAATGGCTTGTTCGAGTGGAGGATCTTCCACACTCACGTCTTCAACGGGATGCTGTTGAAGAATGGCGGCTAAGCTATCGGTAACCGTTTTTTTTTCCACACGTATTTTAACGCGAGGTGCCTGCTGTTCGATGATCTCGCCATAGCGCCCTATATCGCTTGGCAGGCTATGGTCAGCAAACAGAAGCGTGATCACTTTATGCGTACTGAAACGGTCGATGATCTCTGCCAACGAACCATCATGCACAATCACTCCTTGGGCAATGATTACCACACGGTTGCAGAGGGCAACAACATCTTTCATGTAGTGACTTGTGAGGAGAATGGTTATTTTTTTTAATTGTTGGTAGTAGCGAAGGAAATTTTGGATATTGTGCTGGGCAACTACATCGAGACCGATGGTCGGTTCGTCGAGAAAAAGAACTTCTGGAGAGTGCAAAAGTGCAGCGATGAGTTCCATTTTCATCCGCTCACCGAGCGAGAGTTCGCGAACAGGTTGGCCTAAAAGCTTGCGTACTTCGAGCAAATCGACCAACTCATCGCGACGGGCAGCAAACGCTTGCGTTTCAATACGATAAATTTGCTGGTGAAGGCGAAACGATTCTTGCGCGGGTAGATCCCACCAAAGTTGGTTTTTTTGTCCCATCACCAGGGAAAACCGTCTGCGGTAGGCGTTCTCCCGTCGCCAGGGAACATGGCCGAGTACACGGGCAGTTCCTGCGGTGGGCGAGATGACCCCAGAGAGCAGTTTGAGAGTCGTTGTTTTTCCTGCACCATTGGGTCCCAGAAAGGCGACAAACTCTCCTTGATCAACCGCTAAATCAATGCCCCGGACAGCCTCTACCGTTCGGTACTTGCGGCGAAAGAGACCTTTGAAGGATGCCCGCAGGCCCTCCTGTTTTTGGTAGATCTTATAGGTCTTGCGGAGTCCCTCAATTTGGATGGTTTCCATAGCGCGATTATAGGAGACAGGCAAGGGAGAGCCTAGTAACGGGGGAATACGTGGTTGGATCGATGCGTGGCGGTTCTATTCACATTCTCCCGGATCGAACTGTCCCGTGTTGTATTGCCCAGTGCGAATGGCTGTTTGATGGAATGCAAGTGGCGTGCTTCGCGTTGTCGAATATTTGGGATTTCTCTATAATACGGGCCGTTTTAGTAGGGGAGGAGATCGGCACGAGTAATCTTCGCATAGGGATAGGGCACGATACGCATCGTCTGGGACCAGGTTCTGTATTGCGACTTGGTGGTGTGGATGTGCCGCATGACCGTTCATTGATCGGCCACAGCGATGCCGATGTGTTGCTGCACGCCCTCACCGATGCGCTTCTTGGGGCCGCTGCATTGGGGGACATTGGCCAGATTTTTCCGAATACAGATGTAAAAAATGCGGATCGAAACTCTGCTGAAATGCTGCAAGAGGTAGTGACCTGCGTTCGTCAGGCCGGATACAACGTTGTGAATGTGGACTGTATTATTTTTGCCGAACGGCCAAAAATTGCACCCTATTCGACAGAGATCTGTGGTTCGATAGCCGAGATACTTTCGGTTTCACCTGAAGCGGTGAGTTTGAAAGCGAAAACAGGGGAGGGTATCGGTCCGGTTGGTAACGAAGAAGCCATTTCTGCGCAGTCAGTTGCACTGTTGGAGAAAACATCATGACAACAATAGAGACAAACCGTGAGGAACAGGGCGTGCAGCGGACCGCGTCGAACATCCGTATCTACAACACACTTTCGCGCAGTAAGGAATCGCTGCATCCGGTCGTATCAGGCAAGGTGGGAATCTATCTTTGCGGGCCAACGGTTTACGACAAAGCACATATAGGCCACATGGTAGGGCCTGTCATTTTTGACACGATCAAACGATTTCTTGCCTACAGTGGCTACGAGGTGACATGGGTAGTCAACATCACGGACGTTGATGACAAATTGATCCACAAGGCCAACGAACGGTCAATCTCGATGGCGGAAGTGGCTGAAGAAAATATTGCGGATTACTTAAAAAATCTACAGGGAATGGGTGTCGATCAAATCGATCAAATGCCTCGGGCGACCGAGAGTATGGAAGATATTATCGAAATGACCGCAACGCTGATCGAACAGGGTTTTGCCTATGCAGTCGAGGGAGATGTTTTTTTTGATGTAGGGAAAGACCAGGAATATGGCAAACTTACCAACCGTAAACTGAAAGATCTTCAAGGCGGCGGCGGGCAGGCGGCAGTGAAAAAGCGTTTAGTGGCAGACTTTGCCCTTTGGAAATCAGCGAAACCGGGAGAGCCCTCCTGGGAGAGTCCCTGGGGAAAGGGGCGTCCGGGATGGCACATCGAATGTTCAGCTATGAGTCGGGGACTGCTGGGTGAGACGTTCGATATCCATGGAGGTGGACTGGATCTTGTGTTTCCGCATCATGAAAACGAGATTGCCCAAAGTGAATGTTGTCACGGAAAGCCAATGGCGCAAATCTGGATGCATAATGGTTTATTACGTGCCGAATCCCAGGCGGGGAAGATTGGCGGAAGAGGTGAACGGGAAGCCTCAGCGGGCAGTGAGAAGATGAGTCGTTCGAAGGGAGCAGGTGGGCTTGCCGATCTTATCGAGCAGCAGGGTGGTGAACGGATTCGCTTTTTCCTGCTGCGAACACATTATCGTAGTACCGTTCTTTTTGGTCCTGAGGCGATTCGTGAGGCCGCTACGGGTTTAGAGACATTCTATCGTTTTTTTAAACGGTACGAGCGACTCACTAGAACCTCTTTTTATGAAGTTCCAGCGGCCGATTCGCGTTGTGCTGAATGCGCTGAAGTCTCAAGTAACGTCGATGACGGCGGAAAATCGGTTGCCCAACTTCGCCAACGCTTTCTGGATTCTATGGATGATGATTTCAACACCGGTGAAGCAATTGGTGATCTGTTTGAACTTGTCCGATTACTCAATAAGCAAATTGAAGATCAGCAACTGGAGAATCCGGCGACACGTACGGAGGATGCTCTCGTTCAATTAACGCAGGGTGTTTCGGTGCTTCGTGAACTTTCTCAGACGTTAGGGTTATTTATCGAGCCCGTCGCGAACACTGGCGTTGACCAGAATGGATCGGTTTTGGGCGACGTTTTACAACTTGTTATTCGATTACGTGCGGAGGCTCGAGCGGCTAAGAAATTTGAGGTTGCAGATAAGATTCGTGATGCTCTGGCAGAGTGGAAGATTGTTTTAGAGGATCGGGCGGATGCGACCGACTGGGTTTTAGATGGAGATCCGGAACGGGCACTCGCAGGACTGGTGACTCTGCTGATTGAGTTGCGAAACACGGCACGCAGTGAGAAAGATTTTACTGTTGCTGATAACATTCGTGATTCTTTGGCCACAGCAAGGATTATTTTGGAAGATCGTGCGGATGGAACGGAGTGGTCGGTTGAAGCGGGATAAGTTGGTGTGTTGAAAGACTGGGGAATGAGCATGGAAGGATGTCCCGTGAGAATTTTAGGAGTTGATCCAGGACTCAATATTACCGGTTATAGTGTCCTCGAAGCGACCGAGAGTGGGCTTCAGGTGTGCGAGGCAGGAATCGTCAGAGGTCGCGCACGCGGAAATCTTGCCGACCGCGTTCATGCAATTCATGAAGGAATCGCAAGTGTTATTGCTTCCTACACGCCTGCTGTCGTTGCACTTGAGGAGTTATTCAGTCACTACAAACGGCCACGGACGTCTATTTTAATGGGGCATGCGCGGGGTGTGATTTGCCTGGCCGCAGCGCAAGCGGGTCTTGTTGTGCATGATTACAGTGCGACGCAAGTAAAGCGAATTCTCACGGGAAATGGAAGAGCGCCAAAGTCCCAGATGCAATTAGCGATCATGCGAGAACTCAATCTAGAGACCATACCAGAACCGGCTGATGTTGCCGATGCGCTTGCGATTGCACTCTGTCATCATTATTTAGCCAAAAGAAATTTACCCATCTGAGGTGGTATCAAGTGATAACAAAAATCAGGGGACAGCTTTTGAGTGTTGGTGAAGATTCATTGATTCTCGATATCGGAGCCTACGAATATAAGATTTCAATTCCCGATTTTGCGAGGCGACAATTGCAGTCAAAATTAAATGCTGAGGTCAGCCTGCATACGGTTCATTACCTTGAGGGTAACCCAATGCAGGGAAAGCTTACGCCACGGCTCATCGGTTTTTTAAACGAGGCTGAACGCGAGTTTTTCGAATTGTTCTGTTCAGTTGATGGAGTTGGTGTAAAGAAAGCTTTGCGGGCCATGGTGCGCCCCGTCCGCGAGGTGGCTACCGCGATTGAGGAGCAAGACATAAAGAGCCTTTCTGGGTTGCCGGGTATCGGTCCCGCAACTGCCGAGCGGATCGTTGCGAAGTTGCGACGTAAGGTCCCTAAATTTGCCCTCCTATTGGCGGAACGCAATGAAACGCGAAGTGCCATTGTCGAGCCGGATGTGGTAAGCGAAGGCTTTTCTGTCCTTGTCAGTTTGGGGCATTCGGAAAAGGAAGCCCGTCGCTTAATCGATACGGCTTTGGAGAAAAACGAAAAATACACCGATGTCCAGACGCTGCTCCAAGCGGTCTACGAGCAGGGTCGCGGCGCGTAAAGTTCCCCAGGCGAATCGGTCGGTCCGGCAGGTGGCCGCCCTTTGGGGCCAATACGCCGGCCCTCTGCGGGCGTAACCAGTGCGAATTCGATTTTCAGGGTCTTTCTTCCCTATTTGCCTCTTTGGGGGCCTTGTTATACAATTGTTTAAAACAGGTGTTTAAATCCCAAGAGGTTTCGCGATGGCTCCCGACTCGACGCGTGAGCGGATCTTGCAAGCGGCCGGTGAGCAATTTGCCAACGATGGGTTTGCACAGGCCACAATCCGGGCAATTTGTCGTAAGGCTGGTGTCAATCTTGCCGCAGCGAACTACTACTTCGGAGATAAGGAGCATCTTTACATCGAAGCGGTGAAGCATGCGCGACGTTTACGCGAGAAACAGGCGCCCCTGCCTCATTGGACGAACACCACACCCGCCAAGGAGAAGTTAGCTCAATTTGTTTTAACGCTCCTACGACGGATGCTTTGTGAACCGGGAGATCCATGGCAGACCCGGCTGATCATGCGGGAAATCATGGAACCCACCAAAGCCTGCGAGGAGATGGTTCAGGAAGCATTTCAGCCATTCTTTCAAATTCTCATCGATATTTTAAGAGATATGATGCCAGAAGAGACTCCCACACATACGTTGCACCAATGGGCATTGAGTGTGATTGGTCAATGTTTCTATTACCGTGCCAACGCAAAAATCCTGACGATGTTGATTGACGGTGAAGAACTTCGTGAGGAGTTTTCAGTTGAAAAGTTGTCGGAACATATTACGGATGTCATTCTTCGTGGCCTCGGTCATCGCCCGCCATTGAGTCAATCCGTTGCGATATCGTCGGTAAGGAGCAGAGATGAACATGTTAAGTAAATATGCAATCTCGGTTGGATTGCTCGCAAGCGGCGCGATTTTGTTTTTGATCCTTAGTCAGATAAAGACAGTCCCAGCGAGCTTCGACCGCGAAGTACAACCGCCGGCTGTAACGACAACGTCCGTAAAATTATGGGAGGATGGTTTCTATTTGGATGCGGATGGAGAAGTGGTGCCGTATCGCGAGGTAACGCTGTCTGCGGAAGTAGCCGGCAGCGTGCAGATGAAAACACCACAGTGTTTCGCTGGGCAATATGTCAAGCAAGGCGAACTGCTCTTGCAAATTGAAACAGATTATTACGATCTTGAAGTCAAGCGGATCAATGAACTTGCAAACCAAGCCGCAGTCAGCGTCGAAGAGCTTGAGCTGGAGTATCAAAATACGCTGAAATTGATCGCGCTTGCCAACGAAGACCTTCAATTACAGCGCAAGGAATTAGAGCGGATCTTGTTACTCAATCGGCGAAATGTTGCCACCGAATCAGATCTCGATACGGCGAGGCGAAACGAATTGGCTTCGCGGAACACGATGCAGACCTTGCAGAATCAAAAGCTTCTTCTGAACAAGAAGCGCGTAAGAGTCATCAGCGAGCGTCAGCAAATCGCGGCAGAACTGAACAAAGCGAAACTTGATCTATCGCGCACTGAGATTCGGGCAACGATTGATGGAATCATTACGGAGGATTTGGTTGAGGAGGGTGCATTTGTAGACCGGGGTGCCGCAGTTGTCCGAATCGAAGATACTTCCAAAGTCGAGGTGCACTTCAATTTGCAATACAGTCAACTGCAGTGGCTCTGGCAGTATGCGGACAAGAAGCAGTCAGCGGATGAAAAGCTTTCTGGCAGTAGTTATGAATTGCCTCATCTGCCGATCATTGCCACGCTTAGCCTAGAGGATACATCGTATCAGTGGAAAGGCTATTTAGCACGCTACGATGGCACTGGAGTGAATGCGGCCACACGGACGGTGCCCTGTGTCGCCATCGTTGAAGAGAGGACGCCGACACAAATCAACGGCCAGAGATTGGGGGATGTTGCATCCCCTCCCGCGTTGCTGCGCGGCATGTTTGTGACGATACAGATTAAGATCGATCCAAGAAGTCCGCTGCTGGCAGTATCTGCCAGTGCTGTACGCCCTGGCGATCGGGTATGGGTGCTTCGCGATGGCAAGTTGGCGACCGAACAAGTGGATGTTGTGATGATCGTTGATGGGCAGGCGTTGATGCTCACCGAACATGCTCCGATTCGCGTAGGTGATCAGATCATTACATCTCCTTTGCCGATGGCCATTGTGGGAATGCCGTTGAGACAGGCCAAGCCAATCGGTACCTCTGCAGTGCAACCGATTCGCACGGGAGGTTCTTGAAAATGAAAAATATGATTCGTTGGGCGATTAAAAATACGCCCGCCATGAACATGTTGATGGTCGCCGTTTTGGCTGTCGGAATGTTTAGCTTGATCAAAATGCGTCGGGAAGTTTTTCCGCAATTTGATCTAGAAGTGGTCTTAGTCAGTGTTGCCTATCCAGGGGCCAGTCCCGAAGAAATCGAGGAAGGTATTTGTCAGAAGATTGAAGAAGCAGTTCGAGCGGTAGACGGCATAAAAAAGATGACATCGGTGGCGATAGAAGGTTCGGGTAATGTGGTCCTCGAACTTCGTGGCGATGTCCAAGATGTACAGAAAATTGTCAATGAGGTGCGCTCGGAAGTTGATCGGATTCCCAGTTTTCCTGAGTTAGCAGAAGATCTCGAGGTTCAACAAATCACGATGCGTTGGCCCGCGATCAAGGTGGGCGTTCTGACGCCACCAGGAGAGGATTCTGGTGACGACTTGCAGTTGCGGGCGATTGCAGAGAATGTCCGGGATGATTTATTGCAATTGCCCGAGGTATCGCAAGTCCAACTGCTCGGTGCCCGCGACTACCAAATTGATATCGAGATTGACGAAGAGACTTTGCGAAAATATGGCCTTACGCTCCAGAAACTTGCTGAGATCGTACGCCGTGAAAATCTAGAACTTCCTGGCGGAACGATGCGGGGGGAAGGGCAAAATGTATTGCTTCGCGGAAAAAATAAGCAACTCAGTGGCCCAGAGATTGCCAGAATTCCAGTAGTCACAGATCAGGCAGGTGTTGCTCTAACCCTGGGCGATCTTGGAAAAGTGAAGGACGAATTTACCGACGCAGTCATGGTGAGTGAAGTCAATGGTCAGTCGGCACTCGTGTTAGGTGTGGAAAGGACCAGTAACGAGGACCTTTTGGAGATGACGGATGCTGTTCGTAGTTATGCTGAGAATCATAAGTTGCCCGGAGGTTACAGCATGGTCACCTGGCAAGACATGTCGGTCGATGTCAAAGACCGCCTCAATATGCTGATAAAAAATGGCTTGATGGGCTTGGTCCTGGTCTTTTTGGTTTTAGCCGTCTTTCTCGAATTGAAATTGGCTTTTTGGGTGGCTCTTGGTATTCCGGTTTCCTTACTCGGTGCAGGAGGTTTACTTCTGTTTGGTGGGCAGACCCTCAATATGCTGAGTATGTTTGCTTTCCTTATGGCCCTAGGTATTGTTGTCGACGATGCGATTGTCGTGGGCGAAAATATTTATTCCCACCGACAGATGGGGAAGCGGCTTATTCAAGCCGCAGTAGATGGAACGGTGGAAGTTGCTCCTTCGGTGGTGGCATCGGTTTGTACTACGATCGTTGCGTTTGGCCCGATGCTTTTTGTCTCTGGAGTGATGGGGAAATTTATTGCAGTGATGCCCGTTGCCGTGATTGCGATGCTTGCAATATCTCTCTTCGAGAGCGTCTTTATTCTTCCCTGTCATCTGGCGCATCGGGAAAGCTTTTTATTTCGTCTGATAGGTTCGGTCCTCTTTGTATTCCATTTTTTACCACGCGTTTTTCGTCGGCTTAATCGATTAACGACAGAGCTTCTGGAGAGGTTCGTCGAAAATGTCTACATGCCGGTGCTCCGCTGGAGTCTGGAATGCCGCTGGGTCGTTTTGGCCGGAGCCGCATCGCTATTGTTGGTGGCGGTTGGATTCGTCAAGGCAGGAATTGTGCCGTTTATTGTTTTTCCGAAACTGGATAGCAATGTCATTCGCGCGAAAGTTACTTTTCCGGATGGCACACCCGTTGCCGTGACGCAATCTGCCACCGATCAGATTGAAAAGGCGCTTTGGGAACTGAATCAGGAAATGTCTGCACCTGAGACACCGCTCGTTCGACTTGCACATCGTAGCATCGGTTCCCAGGCGACTTCCGATAATCCAGCAAAAGCTGCAGAGGCTTTTGGCAGCCATGTCGGAAACGTCGAAGTGCAATTAGCCGATACGACGCAGCGCCAAATCACAAGCCAGGAGATCGTCTCCGAATGGCGGAAGCGGACAGGAGAGATCACTGGTGCTGAAAGTGTCACATTCGGATCGCCAAATTTTGGTCCCGGTGGCAAGCCGATTGAATTTAAATTACTTGTCTCGACCCCTTTTTTTCATGAAATGGAGGAAGCGGTCGAATTGTGTAAAGAGAGGTTGCGCAAATTTCAGGGTGTTTACGATGTGGAGGATGACTCAAGGCCTGGTAAATGGGAGTATCAGATTCGTGTCCGCGACAATGCAAAATCGATGGGGGTTAGCACAGCCGATCTCGCCGAAACAGTACGCGCGACCTACTACGGTGAGGAGGTGATGCGACTGCAGAGAGGCAGGCACGAAGTAAAGTTGATGGTGCGGTACCCCGAGTCGGATCGCAAGTCACTTAAAGAATTTAAACAGTTGCGAATTCGTACAGATGATGGACAAGAGCGGCCATTGATAGAGCTTGCGGAAGTAGACGTTGAGCGAGGGTATTCGGAAATAAATCGTGTTGATCAGATGCGGTCAATAACGATTAGCGCTGATGTGGAGGAAGGTGGCGAGAATACGGCTTACGATATAGTAAAAGAATTGCAAAATGATTTTATGCCCGGACTGTTGGCAAAGTTTCCCGATGTTCGGGTGCGTTGGGAAGGTCAGCAAGAACAAACAAAAGAATCAATCGGTAGTTTGCTTTCGGGCACCCTGGTGGCACTCTTGATAATGTTCTTTTTACTTACCTTGGTTTTCCGTTCTTATCTGCAGCCACTTTTAATTTTCTTAATCATTCCTTTTGGTGTGATTGGTGCCATCTTTGGACATGCAATTATGGGGTTGCCCATTACACTTTTCAGCTTTTTTGGATTGGTGGCACTCACAGGTGTCGTCGTCAATGACTCGATTGTATTGATCGATTTTATTAATCGACGAGTTCGCGATGGTGTGCCCATCGACGAAGCGCTCATTGATGCAGGACGACGTCGGTTCCGCCCCGTGCTCTTAACGACGCTCACCACCGTAGTCGGGCTGCTACCAATTCTTTTAGAGACTTCTTTTCAGGCACAGGTTTTGATTCCGATGGCAAATAGTCTCAGCTTTGGCCTACTGTTGGCAACCGGTCTGATTTTGATCCTTGTGCCGACGACTTATCGTATTTACTACACGTGCTGCACGTGGTTCTCTTCTTCTGCAGATCGTAGGGATGATGAACCGCCGACAGATTCCCTAACATCGTTCGCCAATCAATCGCAGCAAGAAATCCAACAAACGCTGGCGAGTTCACCGGCCCATGTTTCTTTTCGGCCGGTAGATTGAATCGAGTCCGACGTAGGGACCGCAGAAGATTTCACCCAGCCATCGTTTCAGTTGTCGTTGATACGATCCATGACTTCATCTGAAATATTAAAATTAGATGAAACGTTCTGTACGTCGTCGTGGTCATCTAAGTTTTCCATCAGACGAAGGACTTTTTTGGCTGTGCTCGAATCGAGATCGACGGTGGTCGAGGGGATTCTCGTAAGTTGCTGAAGATCGGCTTCGATGCTTGCCTGTTCTAGACCTTCGGCAACATCGCCATAAACTTCTATAGCACACTTAATTTCAAATTTATCTCCCGAGGATTGCACATCGTCAGCACCGGTTTCAAGTGCGAGTTCCATCAGGGTGTCCTCGTCGGTTTTATCCTTCGAAATTAAGAAAAGGCCTTTTCGTTCAAACATCCAGGCAACGCACCCCGTCGCACCCAATTTTCCATCCGCAAGTTCAAAAATCTTTCGAATTTCTGGCGCGGTGCGATTGCGATTATCGGTGAGGATTTCGCAGTAAACAGCAACGCCACCAGCACCGTAACCTTCGTAGACTATTTCTTCAAAATTGCCACCTTCCAGCTCGCCCGTTCCTTTTTTTATGGCTCGTTCGATCGTATCTTTCGGCATCCGTCCTGATTTCGCATCGGATATCGCTAGTCGTAAGCGAGGATTCTGATCAGGGTCACCACCACCCATCTTGGCGGCAACAATGACCGCTTTGGAAAGTTTCCCCCATAATTTTCCTCGTTTATTGTCGATCAGGGCTTTTTTATGCTTAATGCCCGCCCAGTGTGAATGCCCTGCCATGGTGAGTTCTCAAGAATAAGGATGACGATGCACGAGAATGAACAGATTCATTCTACCGCAGGAGAGAGTGTTGGCTCAATGACCACAAATTGCTGAGCGGTACCAAGCCCCATTTTTTATAATGGCTCGGTGCTACGAACGAATGCTTTCTTAATTGACAGGTAGTCGATTGACACCCTCACTCTTCAGGTAGGCAAATTCCTCCATCTGGAAGCCATTCCTCGAGCGGACATTTATCGCATTGGGGTGTTTTGCGGCAGTGCAGGTGCCCGAGCCGTACGAACAGCGCATGGAATTCATTGTAGAGTGAAGCATCTGCTTCCAAATGACTTTGGAAATGCGATTGAATATCTTCATATTCCGCGTCGTAATCGATCCACCGATGCCGTTTAAGTACGCGGTTGGTATAGGCATCGACGACAAATACAGGCCGCTGTGCTGCATAGAGCAGGATGGAGTCTGCTGTTTCGGGGCCGATACCGTTAATGCTCAATAATTCGCTGCGAAGCGTTTCAGTATCGAGATTGAAAAAACGATCAACCGATCCATCGTAATGCTTAAACAGATGTGTAAGTAGATTGCGAAGCCTTCGCGTTTTCATCCGGTAGTATCCAGCAGAACGGATTAACTGTTCAAGTTCTTCTACTGGCAAAGCGTAAAGACGATCAGGAGTTAAGAGATTTCCATCCCGTAACTGCTGGATCGCTAGTTGCGCGTTGCTCCACGCCGTATTCTGTACCAGGATGGCGCCTACGATCACCTCGAACGGTGTTTCCGCTGGCCACCATTTTTGTGGACCATAGACGTCGTAGAGACGCTGATAAATCTCATCGAGTGTGACGGTCATGCCAATGTTTCTGTACGCCTCGTAACGATTGATCGGACCAGTAGGGTGGGCGACTGCTTGGTGCGGAGTCACGTGCGGATAGTACCAAATACGCCGCATTTCACGAGTATAACTCAAGCATCGCCTGTTTTCGAGAGACTCATGCCACGGCGGTCCTTCCGTCGATGAGAGAGAAGCCATTTGGTTATTTGCGCTCTGTAGGCTGAGCGGTTCCCTTGATTGGTAGTGCAGGGCCATGCTTTCTCGCATCCAGACTGAAGCACAGTCGATGACCGTGATCTCAACCGGTTATTGGAATCAATCTCGCCGGCCGCTCGCGAGTTTTTTTTTCGTATTACCACTCATCGTTTGCTACGAGTTGGGTAGCTGGTGGCTGGGAGACGGGGCAGTACGTAACGGTGCCGATATTTGGTTGCAGCAACTTTTGGCAAGTTCGGGACTGGTCGGATGGTTTTTACTACCCATCTTGACCGTGACTATTCTCCTGGCTTGGCACCATACAACCAGACAGCCTTGGAAAATCTCTAGTAATGTGATCTATGCAATGGCTGCAGAATCAGCCTTGTTGGCTGTTGTTTTGTTGGCGATCGCGCATGTGCAGACAAACGTTCTCTCGATTGCTGGTGTACCGGCATCATGTCAAATTCAAATTGAGCAACTTGCCAATGACACTTTCAGTCGAATCGTTCGGTATTTCGGTGCTGGTGTCTACGAAGAGTTACTTTTTCGCTTGATGCTTCTTCCGCTTGCGATGGCAGCGATCGGTCTAGCCATTGCCTCCCGAAGAATCAAACTCGCTGCGGCGCTTTTGCTTACGAGTTTGTTATTTTCCGCTGCACACTACCTCGGTCCATATGGCGATTCCTTTGAAATAGCCAGCTTTTCCTTCCGTGCGCTAGCGGGTGTCTTTTTTGCCGTCCTGTTTATTTTTCGGGGCTTTGGCATCGCTGCAGGTACGCACGCGGTTTACGACATGCTTGTGGGTTTTCCAGCATCCTAACGTTGGATTCCCTGTCATAATCTTCGCCTTGCATCGCAGCGCATGGTGTACGCATGCATCGGAAGGCGTCAAGAGCAAAAGCTGGTTGCTCTTTAAACGCCAGAGAGGTCTTTGTGCGGCTTTCCGCATGCGTTTATAATATGCGATCATGCTGTTTGTTTTATGGCAGCGGTTCACGTCAGTGGTTTTATTGAAGAGGGAATGCGCGTGCTCTCTATTCGCCCAAAAGTAGCCGAGTTGATTTTCCAGTTGTATGGGAGACCGTTGCACCCGGAACTTTTTAAGATTTTATGCACTCGGAAAATAGAACATGGTCCATACGAGGCGAGGGTCGACATTACGAGTGCCGGGCATATTGTGGCGTGGCGGCATCAAGGTCTTACTCTGACGGAGGTTGCCACCGGGGCGCACACGCCACTGCCACAAAAGCGACGCTTGCTTTCTTATCGGCTTCAGGGCGAGCGAAACGATCAAGTCGACTGCCGTGGTGGGGCGCGTTATTTTATGGGTTTTCAATTAGAAAAAGTGCAGCCAGATGTTTTCTGGAACTACCAGAATGAGTTGTTTCAGGATGGCGAAACAGAAGGAATGCTCTACCGATTTGAATCGAGTGGCCGCATGGCGATGGGGGCGATTAGCTACATTCATATCGATGTACGCATGCGTGCGCTGAGAATCCAAGCATTCCATACCTTCCCGGACGACTATGCGATTGTAAAGAGTCAATCGATCTTTGAACTGCCCTGTAAATCAGAGGCTCAGCAATAGCCTCTTAGACGTTGGCCGCTTCCAGTATCTGTGTTGTCGAAACACCCTCGACAAGCGGGGTGGCGATTACCGTTCCCCCGTATGATTCAACAAGTTCACGTCCGACCATTTGGTCTATCTGGTAGTCACCACCTTTAACGAGTACATCTGGCCGAAGGGCTTCAATCAATTTGAGAGGGTCGTCCTCATCGAAAATGATGACAAGATCAACGCACTGAAGTGCAGCTAGAATTGCTGCGCGATCGCGCTGACCAATCACGGGCCTTTTGGAACCCTTTAAGCGACGGATGCTCTGGTCGCTGTTGATCCCAACGATCAGTAATTCACCAAAATCCGCAGCCTGATGGAGATAGGTGATGTGGCCAACATGCAGTAAGTCAAAACAGCCGTTCGTAAAAACAATACGTTTACCGTTTGTATGATGTACATCAGATATTTTTACGGCTTGCGGTAAATCCAACAGTTTGGTTTCCACCGGTTGCCTCCGAGCGAGCAGTCTTCGCCGTAGTTGGTCGCGGTGAATGACTGCGGCCCCAACTTGTTCGACTGCGATCCCAGCCGCAACGTTTGCGAGGCGGGCAGCGATTTGCCCAGACTTTTTTGCAGCAATGCAAAGGCCTACCGTTGCTAAGACAATATCGCCAGCCCCGGTTATATCGTAAACCGATCGCGGATCAGTCGGAAATGCTTCCCCCTGTCCGCGACGGTCAGCTAAGGCCATGCCATCCCTATCGAGCGTGACAATCGTCATTTCCAGTTCTGCCATCGCACAAATCTTACCCGCGGCCAGCACGGCACTGCGCGGTTCTGTGATTTTCATTCCTGACGCTTGCTCAGCCTCTGCTCGATTCGGTGTAATCAGGGTAGCTCTTCGGTAAAGCGCATAATCGCGACCTACAGCGGGGTCGATGATAACAGGAATGTCGTGGTGCTGTGCGAGATCAATGACGCGACGAAGCAGTGCCGGTGGGAGTGTTCCTTTGCCGTAGTCGGAGAAGAGGATTGCATCACACGATGCGAGTCTATTTTGGATCCCACGAATCATTTTTGCCATCTGAGTGGGCGAAATAGGTTCACATGTTTCGCGGTCAACGCGAAGAATTTGATGGGGGTGGCGATTTGCCGATCGTCCGATGAAACGGTCTTTGGTAGTTGTCGGTCGCTTGTGATCAAAAGTCAGTAGCTCGCAGTCGACACCGATCTTTTCGAGCATACTCTTGATCGACTCCCCGGAATCGTCACTTCCTAAAATACCCGCAGCGATCACCTTGGCACCCAGATGGGAGAGAGCCTGGCATACGTTTCCTGCGCCCCCTAATTTTTTTTCTTGCGCATCTGCCTGCAGGAGAATGACAGGTGCTTCTTGGCTGATACGGTCGGCATTGCCCCAGGTGTATCGATCAAGCATGAAGTCACCCACGACGAAAATCCGTGGTTGTTGAATCTGGTCGAGAGCAGCGAGAAGGTCGAGATTTTCCATTCGAGTAAGCCGTTTATTAAAAGCGAGTGATGGAGCGGCGGGGCCACTCTGGAGGATGGGTTAGGTGATGCGTCGTTTATAACGCTCACCGCAGATTCAGGCCAGAGAATTTTTGCGACCCGAAGTGCTAGCAGAATAACGAGCCCTGGGCCGCTACTTTTACCGCGATCCGTTGAACGTCACGCACCGCTTTTTTTAAACGGTCGGCAGTTCTCTGGCGGCTGCTTATCGGAGTGTAGAGCCTCTAAGAGAGTGGTCAGTTCTGCTTCGCCACACAGTATTTCGGTTTGGAGCATCACGGCATAGAGCGGGATTTCGCTTTGCCAGAGAGGCCGAATTTTGACGAGATCTTTGTGGGTGCACAGTACCGCTGCGGCGGTGCATGCCTGAGCGCGACTCAAAAGCCAATTTGCGTCCCGCTGGGTGTAGTGATGGTGATCTGGGTATTCTTTCCACTCCCGCACCGTCCAATTTTTTTGGGAAAGGGTTTGAAAAAAGTTATCCGGATTGCCAATGCCACAAAAAGCGACCACACCCGCATCATCAAGACTCGAAATCGCTATAGTTTTTCCCCCACGTTCGGTAAGACATGCCGCCCGATGTGCTATTTCAATCCATGCTACGTGTGGTGCAATCGATTGAATTCGGCTTTGAAGGAGTTTGCGATGTTCACCAGCAATGCAATCCGCCCGCGTGAGTGCCACCGCATCTGCGCGACGTAGGCTAGCGAGAGGCTCACGTAATGTTCCTCTCGGGAAAAGATGTCCGAACCCAAAGGGTTCTGTCGCATCAATGAGAACGAGATCAAGGTCGCGGTCAAGACGACGATGTTGAAATCCATCATCTAGAACAATTGTTTGAGCCCCATAGTGTGCAATTGCTGTACGAACCGCTTGTACGCGGTCGGGATTTTGGACGTGTGGAACATCCGGTAGTTTCTCTGCTAATTCTACCGCCTCGTCGTTTTTCTCGTTCCCGTTTCCTTTGTAGCCCCGACTTACGATCACAGGCTTTATTTTTTTTGCAATCAACCAGTCGCTGAGCCATGCTACCGTAGGCGTTTTTCCGGTTCCTCCCAGGGTGAGATTTCCTACGCTAATCACCGGTACTTCGACCCGATGTACCTTTCGCCAACCGTGGTCGAAAGCATGATTGCGAACGTTGACGACCAGCCGGTAGGGAATTGCCACAAGACGGAGCAGCGTCCGGATGCCGATGGCCAGCAAACCGCGTTGGCGGCCGCTAACGATTGCCCGAAATGTTGAGGAATTGAGCAATGCTGTTCCCTGCCTCATACGAACCTAATTCACCATGGATGAGCAGGTTGCTGGTCAGCCTCATCCAACGGCCAACGGTGCATTCTATCTCGACGCTCCTCTCCTCGAGAGCATTTAATCCTCCAATTGAGCGCAGATGGCCTCGGCCATTTCCTGCGTTCCCACAGCCGTTGGATCATCACGATGGGGTTTCAGGTCGTAAGTGACGTTTTTGCCCTCGGCGATAACCGCAGCAACTGCTTTTTCTAGCCGATCTGCAGCTTCACGCTCCCCCAAATGCTGTAGCATCAACATACCTGAAAGGATCAATGCGGTTGGATTGACCTTATTTTGTCCTTTGTATTTGGGAGCACTTCCATGCGTGGCTTCAAACACGGCGCCCTCAGGCCCAATATTTGCGCCAGGCGCCACACCCAGCCCGCCGACAATACCCGCACCGAGATCACTCACAATGTCACCATATAGATTGGGAAGAACCAGGACATCGTATAATTCGGGTTTTTGTACCAACTGCATGCACATGTTGTCGACAATCCGCTCCTCGAATTCGACTTCTGGAAAATCTTCCGCCACGCGGTGGGCCGTAGCAAGAAAAAGTCCATCGCTATATTTCATAATATTTGCTTTATGTACCGCCGTAACTTTCTTGCGGCCATTGTCTCGCGCATATTCAAGAGCACAGCGAACAATTCTTTCAGTTCCAGATACGCTAATTGGTTTGATTGAGACCCCTGTTTCCACTCCTTCGGTTTTGATTTTCCGATCCGAGGGAAGCTTGTTAATGAATTCAATCAACTGCGTAGTTTCTGGATTGCCTGCTTCAAACTCAACACCCGCATAAAGATCTTCTGTATTTTCTCGGACGATGACTAAATCGATCGGCAGGTCAGAGAAGTAGCTGCGGACACCCTCGTATTGTTTGCAGGGTCGGATGCAGGCAAAAAGACCAAGTTCTTGTCTCAAGTAGACGTTGATACTTCGGAATCCTGTGCCGACTGGGGTGGTAATCGGTGCCTTCAGTGCACAGCGAGTACGACGAACACTCTCGAGCGTGCTTTCAGGAATTGGCGTACCGGCTGTCTCCATAATATCGACGCCTGCTTCTTGGACATCCCAGGCGATATCAATGCCTGTTGCCTCCAGACACTTGCGGGCTGCTTCCGCAAGTTCAGGCCCCGTGCCGTCGCCACGAATGAGTGTTATTTCGTGTGGCATAAGTTTTGTACCTATTTCGTCTTCAAAAGTTTCGTCTTCAAAAGTTTCGTCTTTAAAAGTGGTCTGCGACCGTCTTCGATTGAGCAAAGAGCCCAAATGATGGTGTGCGTTATGGACTGATTGAGAGGCCAGAGGGTATCAAACCGGTGCGTGATCGTCAACGCGGGCGCAGTTATTCAGCAGGGCCATTCGTTTTCCCCAAGGTGCGCCATCCCCTGTCTCGCAGGGAGTCGAGCGCGTTATAACAATTGAGAAAATAAACGGGATGAAAAAAGGTTCATTGAATCCCGTTTGAGCGAATGCAATTTTTTGTCGTTCGACGGAACATAAAAAGCCAGTAACTGATTTCATGAGAGATACTCCAGTCGGTTCTGATTCTGCGGGCCGGATTGCAGCGGTCGATTTTGGTACGGTTCGCATTGGTATTGCGATCACGGATCCGCAACAGAAGATTGCGAGCCCTTTTGATCTCTATCAACGCCAAAGGGAAGAGCAGGATGCAGACTATTTTTGTCAACTTGCAGAGCAAGAACAGATTATTCTCTGGGTTGTTGGCCTTCCCGTTCACTTAAGTGGATCCGAAAGCCAGAAATCAATGGAGGCAAGAAAGTTTGGTACCTGGTTGGAGGCACAAACGGGAGTTCAGGTGACCTATTTTGATGAACGGTTCACAACACAGATGGCTGACGATTTGCTTAGAGAAGGTGCGTTGACAAACAAAAAAAGAAAGCAACGAAGAGACAAAATTGCAGCGCAGATTATTCTCTCTTCTTTTCTAGAAGCTGGACCAGGCGCAACGGATCCGCCGTTGCCGCTGGATGATGCAAAGGAGGAGGAGAGTTGAAGCGTTTGATTGTGGGTTGTGGTTATTTGGGTCGTCGCGTGGCCGATCTTTGGAACAGGGCAGGAGATGCGGTTTATGTGGTTACGCGAAATCAATCGCATGGCACCGAGTTTCAGCGGGTGGGTTTGTTTCCGTTGCTCGCAGATGTCCTTGCACCCCAATCCTTAGCCGACCTGCCCGAGGTAGATACCGTTTTGTTTGCGGTCGGTTACGACCGTTCTTCGCAAGCGAGTATTCATCAGGTCTATGTGGAAGGCCTCCATAATCTACTCGATGCACTTCCGGAGCAGGTGGGGCAGGTGCTGTATATCAGTTCCACGGGTGTCTATGCGGAAAGTGGAGGAGGCTGGGTCGATGAGCATTCGCCCACGAGAGCCAACCGCGAGGGGACGCGCGCTTGTCTGGATGCGGAAAATATTTTGCAGTCGCATCCGCGAGGGATCGGGTGCAAGATCCTCAGGCTTGCGGGCATCTATGGGCCCAACCGTATACCCCGCCGTGATGATCTGCTGGCGGGTCGACCCCTTCCGGTGCCTGCAGAAGGTTATTTGAATCTTATTCACGTCGAGGATGCAACCAAAGTCGTGGATGCCGCTGCTCGGAGAGGTGAATCTGGAATTTATCCAATCTCTGACGGGGCACCGACGATCCGCCAAGATTATCTGGAGGAATTAGCGCGCTTGCTCGGTGCACCTCCTCCAAAATTTCTTTCTGATGTGAAATCAGTTTCTACGCGCAGTGCGACGAGTAAGCGCGTCAAAAACGACCGCATGCTCAGAGAACTCGGCGTCCAATTAATCTATCCGAGTTATCGTGAAGGACTTGCCGCCATTGTCGATGGAACCAGCGTGTAGACCGGAGATCATTTTGGCTTTTCCTGCCGCTTGGCGCAGGATGGCGGACAACCGTAGAATCTGTACTCGGAAGGATACCATGGACAGCTTGCCTCCGGATCAAGGAGCGTTTTCGTTTTTCACCGGTCCGCCTGCTTTGCAATAGGGAATCTCAATGCTCAAACGTTTACCTCTTTTTCCTCACGTTATAGAACTAAATCATGCTGCTGGTCATCGGATTGGCTGCTGCGTGTACTTGGTTTACGATGGAGATGATTGGCTGCTGATCGATATTGGTTTCACTGAATCAGTGGATGAAATCGTCGAACTCATTCGGCAACTTGATTTCCCGCTTTCTAATTGTGTCACCATTGTCGCCACGCATGCGGATGCAGACCACGTTCAGGGACTCGCGCGGGCAAAGCAACTTCTAAAAACAAGTGCCACCGGGCACCCCTTGGCAGCAAAGCCTCTGCTGGAAGGAGATCGGCTCAAGACTTTTGCCGAGATTGAAGCACACGGGATCAATTTGGAAATGCCATCGGTGAAGCTTGACCAACTCGTGGAGGATGGCGATAAGATTGCGGTGGGGTCGCTTGAACTGGAAGTCTGGCACACGCCCGGGCATACGGACAGTCAACTCGCTTTCCGTTTGGGAGATCTACTCTTTTCAGGTGACAATATTTATCGTGATGGGTGTGTCGGTGCAATCGATGCCCATCATGGGAGTGATATCCCACACTTTATCGAATCGCTCAAACGTATACGTGCAAGCGATATTGAGTGGCTACTTCCAAGTCACGGTCCCGTTTTTCGCAAGGATAATGCTCAACTTGATGCAACGGTCTCCCGGCTTGAGGGCTACTTGAGTATGGCTGATTTTGGCACGTGTGCGACCAGTTGGCCCTTGATGGACCAATGGGATCAGGAGTTACACGAGGGCCGCTTACCGCGCTGAAAAGACGATTGTCGCAGGGCTGTGGGAAAGGCCCTGGTTACCACGATCAGTTGCTAGCATCATACTCTTTGTGGGTTATAGCGAATATTCGCTTTACCCCGACCCTGCAGCGTGCCGATGGAAGAGGATAGAGCCGACCACCTTTTACACGCGCTGGCCCATTCCGGGGGGGATGTTTTGATGTTGGTACGCCTTATCGCAGTTTTCTTATTCGCCGGCTTTCTCGGCGGTTCTTTCGCTTCCCACAATGCGTGTGCAGAACGTGCGTATGGTCGCGCCTGGGGGCACACCTATAAAACCCAGGATTGGGAGCGTTTCTACCACTATCCGTACGTTTACTATCCACAAAATTTTTGGGGTAGTGAGTACTATCGCAGTGCCGACAGCCTGTATTATCGCTATCCGCCTGAAATGCGGATTCCGGTCTACAACAGACAGTGGCAAAATTACTATCCACAAGATCGGAAGTACCATCAGGGGCACCACTTTAATCTGGATGTGTTCTAATTCCGTTCTGCCAGTTTGATCTCAAATCTTGCGAAACTGCGTTTAAAGTGGCCACTGAGAGGTTGCCAGATTGAACAGGATCTCGGATGCCGTTTTGAGTTGTCCAGTGTCGATCCATTCATCTTCCGTATGTGCCTGCTCGATGGAACCAGGGCCAAAGACGACGACCGGTAGACCACTTGCTGCGAGTATGCCCGCATTGGTTCCATAGGGGGCTCCCTGAATTGCATGCGCAGCATCTACGTTTTGCGTCGCTTTGAGAAGAAAATCTGCAAGCGGCCTATTCTGATCATCGCTCAAACCGGGCGAGCTGAGCATCGGCAAATCGTTGTCAAGTTCGATGCCCTCGTTTTTCAACGTCTCGAGATAATCGATGGCGTGCGTGTAGGCCACCTCGGGAAATTCTGTGGGTAAAAGACGTCGGTCTATTTCAATCGTGCAGCGATCAGGGATGGTATTGACGCTTATCCCGCCGGTGATCGTTCCTACCGAGAGCGTTGCCTGACCGCAGAGGGTGTCTTCACCGAATTGTGGCAATACTTGCTGTGCATAGTGTTCGAGCCTTCGAAGCACGTGACCCATTCGATAAATTGCGTTTTCAGCACCTGTGGTTTGGCTGCTATGCGCTGCTTTTCCGGCCGTATGGCATCGCCAACGGACAACGCCTTTGTGTCGCGTGATCACCTGCAATTCGGTCGGTTCGGTGACAATGCAGGCATCGGGTTTTTTGCCAAGAAAATCGGACGTTGCTCCGTGGTTCCAGAGTTTTGTAAGTTCGGTCGCACCCGTAAAACCGTGTTCTTCATTGACAGTACATGCAACAACGATAGTCGGCACTTGTTTTTGTCGCACTTCGGTGAGCTGCCACACTGCATTGAGTACCGCTGCCATTCCTCCTTTCACGTCGCAGGCCCCACGGCCGTACATCCGCATTCCGTCGGTCTCCGCAGAAAACGGTTCGATCCGCATCTGGTCGACCGGGACCGTATCCTGGTGGACATCAATCAAGAGAAGCGGGCCTTGGCCGAGACGGCAATTGGGCGGATCGAGACGTGCGAGGATATTTTCTCGCAGCGGCGCAACCTTTTGTCGTAGCACAGGTAGGTGCAACGCTTGAAAAAATCTTTCGAGGTAATCGGTCAACCGTGATTCAAAATAGTCGCTTTCCCTCTCCCGTCGCCCCATCGGGTTCACGCTAGGGATGGCGATCAATTCTGCAAGGAGACGAGTGATTTCCACGAGCAATACGGCCTCCGCTGGCCGTCGGGGTACAAGGCAACTCTGGGAAAGCAAGCTGTGTATGGGGTGTCCCTCGACGATTGTAGTTGTTCTATCGTTTTGTGGGCGAACAGTCACAAAGAATGGCTACAGGGACCCCCATTGGATTGGTTGCCAAATCGAATCTGGAGGGCATAATTCAGCAGACTGATCAACCCAACGGCGGCGGCGTCTTTGACGCAAGCCGCGACCCCTTTACAGGTTCTGCCCCATCTGTGAGGGGGTTTTTTTTGCCCCACGATGGCACCTCCCGAGGTGAAAAATGGGGATTTCCCCTGTTTTTTTCTTACCTTGACCCACAATTTGTGGCTCGATACGATTTGCTCAGACTCGGCATGCTGTCGGGTTTTCTTTTTGCCCGACTTTGTGATAACTTTCACAAAGTGAAGTTTTCGGTACGGAAGTACCGCTCGTCCCCTTCATTTTCTGGCGAGAGTGCTGGTTGTTGTATGGCGACACCTGTGGAATCGATGAAGAACGCTATCCGAATACGACGTGGATTGCAGGTCCCGGTTTCCGGGCTACCACAGCAGCAGGTTTCTAGTCTCAGCAGCCCGCAGCATGTGGGGTTCGTTGGTGACGACTACGTTGGCATGAAACCGACCATGCACGTGAAGATGGGTGATCGAGTACGCAAGGGGCAGAGCCTGTTTGAGGATAAAAACAATCCGGGTGCTTGGTTTACCTCGCCTGCGACGGGCACGGTCACGGCCATTGAACGCGGTAAAAAGCGAAAATTTGAGTCGCTTGCCATTGAAGTCGATTGGGCTGCAGAAGAGCAACAAACATTTGACGTTTTTGAAGAAGCGAAACTCAGTACTTTGGACGCGGCCCGCGTTTGTCGGCAACTGACTCGATCGGGTCTCTGGACCGCGTTCCGCCGGCGGCCATTCAGTCACGTGCCAAAAATCGATTCCAGACCAGATTCTATTTTTGTGACTGCCATCGATACCAATCCGCTTGCGGCGGACCCTGCTGTCATTCTTCAGTTGCGACCGGCAGATTTTGTTGCTGGTCTTGAAGTTCTCAGTACGCTTACCGACGGACCACTTCGCGTTTGCCATGCTGTGGGGGTTACGTTGCCGGGAGAAGATGGAACCCTGGCAGACTTCCAAGCTTTTTCTGGCCCCCACCCCGCAGGTCTGGTGGGGACCCATATTCACTTTTTAGCGCCTGTTTCTGCGACCGCTTCGGTTTGGCACATCGGGTACCAGGACGTGATCGCCATCGGACACCTCTTCCGAACAGGTGAAATACTGACCGACCGCGTGGTCGCCTTGGGGGGGCCACCGCTGGCGAATCCGCGACTCGTGCGGACCCACATTGGAGCCTCGCTTACGGAGTTAGTGGCAGCGGAAGAGCGAATGGACGGGCAGGCGTTGCGGATCATCTCCGGTTCGGTGCTGTCTGGAAGGCGAGCAGAGGCACCGGTCGATTTTTTAGGTCGCTACCACAATCAGATCTCTTGCCTCGCGGAGGGTGGTGCGCGGGAGTTTCTCGGTTGGCTCAAACCGGGCGAGGATAAATTTTCACTGCGACGCATTTTTGCATCGCGTTGGCATCCGCTCAGAGACCGATGCTTTGCAATGAACACCAGTACCCATGGTAGTCCACGTGCGGTTGTCCCGATTGGAATGTATGAGGATGTCATGCCGCTCGATATCGTGGCAACACCGCTGCTCAAGGCGTTGCTGACAGACGATACAGAATCTGCGCAGAAATTAGGCGTTTTGGAATTGGATGAGGAAGATTTAGCACTCTGTACCTTTGTGTGCCCCGGAAAACATGAATACGGCGATTTGCTTCGACGAAGTTTAAATCGTATTGAGGCAGAGGGCTAAAAAGCCCAGGAGAGGTTGGCGTGTTGCGGAAATGGCTCGATAAGATGGAGCCCCTTTTTCAGGAAGGGGGAAGATTGTCCAAGCTTTACCCGCTTTACGAAGCGACCGATACTTTCCTCTATACGCCGGCAAGCGTAACACGCACCGCTTCCCACGTACGGGATGGCATTGATCTGAAGCGGATGATGGTGTTGGTAGTGATGGCACTGACCCCGTGCTTTTTTATGGCATTCTACAACACGGGTTATCAGGCGAATTTGGCAATCTCCCACGGGGCGGCGTCTCTGGAATCGTGGCGTGAGAGTTTTTTGATGTGGCTTGGGCTAGGCCACGATCAGGAAAATTTTCTCGATAACGTACTGCTGGGCGGGCTGTATTTTCTTCCCGTTTATGCGGTCACTATTCTTGCAGGAGGATTGTGGGAAGTTTTGTTCGCGATCGTACGAAAGCACGAAATCAACGAGGGTTTTTTGGTCACGAGCGCGCTTTTCCCACTCACGCTTCCGCCGACGATTCCGCTCTGGCAGGTGGCGCTGGGGATTAGTTTTGGTGTGGTGATTGGAAAGGAAATCTTCGGCGGAACCGGAAAGAATTTCCTGAACCCTGCGCTGACAGCGCGGGCCTTCTTGTACTTCGCTTATCCGGCGCAAATTACAGGGGTCGCGGTTTGGACGGCGGTCGAGCGACCTGACAGCACCAGCGGCGCAACCCCACTGGGAGTCATGGCAGACACGCAAGTAGGCCAGACGGCACCTGCGATCGAAACAGTGGTGGGACATAGTTGGTGGGATTGTTTTCTGGGATTCATTCCGGGCTCCATGGGCGAGACATCGGTGATTGCCTGTCTGCTCGGTGCGGGTCTTTTACTTTTTGTCGGAATTGGTTCCTGGAGAATTATGGCGGGTGTCGTTTTGGGTGGGATCGCCACATCGACTCTTTTCTGGCTTTCGAGTAACGGATCGGAGAATGCCATGATGTATTTGCCTCCATGGTGGCAACTGGTCGTGGGGGGCTTTGCCTTTGGCACCGTTTTCATGGCAACGGATCCGGTATCGGCAGCCATGACCAACGTCGGAAAGTGGTGGTATGGCATCCTCATCGGCTTGATGACCATCTTGATCCGAGTGGTCAATCCAGCCTATCCGGAAGGCATCATGCTGGCCATTCTATTTGGCAATGTCATGGCGCCATTGATCGACTATTTCGTTATTCAAATGAATATCCGACGAAGGATGGTTCGTTATGAAGCGTGATAGCACGGTGCAGACCCTCCTTGTGGCAACGATGCTCTGCGTCGTTTGTTCGGTCATCGTTGCCGGTGCAGCAGTAGGGCTTCGCCCGTTGCAGCAGGCGAATAAACGGCTCGATGCAAAAAAGAATGTGTTGCTTGCGGCTGATCTTATTCCTGAGGGGCAAGCGGTGTCTCAGCAGGAGATCGACGCCTTGTTCACAGAAAAAATTCATCGGATTTTGATCGATTTAAAAACAGGCCGGGCCGCAGATTCAGCGGGTGTGGATCCCGAAGTGTACGATCAGAGAGCTGCCGCCGCAGACCCCAATCAAAGTGAGCTGATTCCGCGGACTGCGGACCTTGCCGGGATCAAGCGACGCGAAAAATATGCTTTCGTTTATGAGGTTGTCGACAAAAGTGGCAAGGTAGACCAACTTGTTTTGCCGATTAACGGCAAGGGACTTTGGTCAACGCTCTACGGTTTTTTGGCACTCTCTGCCGATGGGTCAACCGTACGTGGAATCACTTTTTACGAGCATGGTGAAACGGCGGGTCTGGGCGCGGAAGTGGATAATCCAAAATGGAAGGCGATTTGGCCGGGCAAACAAGTTTTCGATGAAAGTGGGAAAATTCGCTTGGAAGTGATCAGAGGCAGCGTATTGCCTTCAAGTCCGAATGTGCAATACGAAGTTGATGGAATCTCCGGGGCGACCATTACGAGTAAGGGGGTTTCCAATTTGATTCATTATTGGCTCGGTCCAGACGCATTTGGTCCTTTTCTCGAGCATCTCCATCAAGAAAAGGATCCACCAAGCGATGCCTGAGATGAAAGCCAAAGATGTACTCTTTGATCCGATTTTCCGCAACAATCCCATTGCGCTTCAAGTACTCGGCATCTGTTCTGCGCTCGCGGTGACAACGAAGTTGGAAACGTCGGTTGCCATGGCGCTGTCTGTTGTTTTTGTACTCGGTTGTTCCAATGCGGCCGTGAGTCTCATCCGAAACTACATCCCCACAAATATTCGTATCATTGTTCAAATGACGATTATTGCGTCTTTGGTGATTGTTGTGGATCAGATGTTGCAGGCGTTTGCCTTTGATGCCAGTAAACAAATGTCTGTATTTGTTGGTCTGATTATTACGAACTGTATCGTCATGGGACGGGCAGAGGCATTCGCGATGAAGCATCCGCCACTGATCAGCGCACTCGATGGCATCGGCAACGCGGTGGGATATAGCGTGATTCTGCTCGTGGTCGGTTTTGTGCGCGAGCTGTTCGGCTCCGGAACGATTTGGGGCTATCCGGTATTTCCACTCAGTAATGAGGGTGGCTGGTATGTTCCCAATGGTCTCCTCCTGCTGCCCCCGAGTGCTTTTTTCATTATTGGTTTCTTTATCTGGGTGCTGAGAACTTTTAAACCTGACCAAGTGGAACAGGAGGGTTAGCCAAGTGGACGAACATCTTCGTATTTTTTTGGCATCTATCTTTGCGGAGAATTTAGCGCTCGCTTTTTTCCTCGGGATGTGTACGTTTCTCGCGGTTTCTAAAACGGTCAAAACGGCGCTTGGACTCGGTGTGGCAGTGATCGTGATTATGACGATCACGATTCCGGCGAATAATGTGATTTATCAGCATTTGCTTAAGAAGGGGGCACTTGTCTGGATCAATCCTTCTTGGGCGGACATCGATCTCACATTCCTTTCCCTGATTAGTTTTATCGGTGTGATTGCGGCGATGGTTCAAATTCTCGAAATGGCGCTCGATCGTTTTTTCCCGCCGCTCTACAACGCCTTAGGGATCTTTCTTCCTTTGATTACGGTCAACTGTGCGATTTTAGGAGGCTCCCTCTTTATGCAGGAACGGGACTATAACTTTTCTGAGAGTTGCGTGTTCGGATTTGGGTCGGGTGTCGGTTGGGCCCTGGCAATTGCGGCACTAGCAGGGATTCGTGAAAAAATGAAATACAGTGATGTGCCGGATGGGCTGAGGGGGTTGGGCATCACGTTCATGACCGTCGGTCTGATGGCCTTGGCATTCATGTCCTTTGGAGGGATGTAGCGCAGATGGTCGAGATTATTCTCGGGGTATTGATGTTCACGCTGATCGTCCTGGCGCTGGTCGGTTTGATCTTGGCGGCCAAATCGCGTTTGGTCGCCAGCGGGAACATCGAAATCTTGGTCAATGACCAGAAGACGATCGATGTTCCTGCTGGGGGCAAACTGCTCGCTGCGCTGTCCGATGCGGGCATTTTTGTTTCTTCTGCCTGTGGTGGTGGAGGCACGTGTGCGCAGTGTCTGGTCAAAGTACACGAAGGGGGAGGAGATATCCTTCCCACCGAACGCACCCATATCAACAACCGTGAAGCTCGCGCGGGTTGTCGCTTGTCCTGCCAAGTGGCGGTCAAGCAAAACATGAAAATCGAAGTTCCCGCGGAGGCCTTTGAGACAAAACAGTGGAATTGTACGGTGACTTCCAACGAAAATGTGGCGACCTTTATCAAGGAGACCATTCTCGAGTTGCCTGCCGGAGAGAAAGTTGATTTCAAACCCGGAGGATATATCCAGATCGAGTGCCCCCCCCATACCGTTTCGTACAAGGATTTTCAGGTTCAAGAGGAATACCACGAAGATTGGGATAAATACGACATTTGGCGCTACTCCTCGCATGTTCAGGAACCGGTGGTGCGTGCCTATTCGATGGCGAACTATCCGGGAGAAAAGGGCGTCATCATGCTCAACGTGCGCGTGGCGACACCCCCGGCGAGGGCCCCTGAACGCACGCCACCCGGACAGATGTCGTCGTACATTTTCAACTTACAAAAAGGCGACCGCGTTGAAATTTCCGGTCCTTATGGCGAGTTCTTTATTAAGGATACGGATGCAGAAATGGTGTACATCGGCGGCGGTGCGGGAATGGCACCCCTTCGTAGCCACATCTTCGAACTCTTCAAACAGCGGAAAACCACGCGAAAAGTATCCTACTGGTATGGCGGAAGAAGCAAACGTGAACTTTTCTATGTCGATCAGTTCGAGAAAATTGCAAAAGAATTTCCGAATTTCTCATTCAATGTCGCGCTTTCGGAACCTCTCGCGGAGGATCATTGGACAGGTTACGTCGGCTTCATTCATCAGGTGCTTTACGAGAACTATTTGCAAGAGCATCCAACTCCCGAAGACATTGAATATTATCTGTGTGGCCCCCCCATGATGAATCAGGCGGTATTTCAATTGCTGGACGATTTGGGCGTCGAGCAGGAGAACATCGCCTTCGACGATTTTGGTGGATAAAATGATCCAAATCGTCTTTCGACCCTGGACATCGATATGTGCTTGACTTGATGTTACCGAACAAACCGCAAAGAAGTCCTCGGGCAACGTATGGTTTGCTGCGTGAGCGGTTCTCTCCGCAGGTCTGGTGCTCGGCACCCCCGCGGAGTTTGCAAGCACTCGTGGCCTGTTTTGCCGTCTTGGGGGGGTGTCACGAGATTGAAAAACCCGATTCGGTCTCGGGCAAATCTCCGGCGGTGCAGCGTGCAGCATGGACTGGCCACACTATGGGCACGACCTACCGTATCGCTGTGTGGTTTTCGGGCGGTGGCGGTGCGGATGCCCTCGATCAGACTGTACTTGAGCCGGCAGTCGCAGAGCGGCTCGAACAGATAAATCAACGCATGTCTACCTATCGGCCTGACTCGGAGTTGTCCAGGTTCAATGTGTTCCCCGCAAACCGGTGGTTTTCCGTTTCTGCAGAGACAGCCGATGTTGTCGCGGCGGCACTGCATTATCACAAAGCAACAGAGGGTGCTCTGGATGTCACGATTGGGCCTCTGATGCGTTTATGGGGATTCAATCCCCAACGTCCCCAACGGGAACTCGGCGCAGAACAACCGGAGCCAGAAGAGATCCAGGAGGTTCTTACGCGTGTCGGCGCGGAACACCTCCATGTACGGGGCAACGATCGTTCCGCATTGCAGAAGACTGTGGAGGGTCTTGAGGTCGATCTCTCGGCCATCGCCAAGGGACACGCCGTCGATCAGATCGTTGCATTGCTCCAGCAGGCCGGTGGGGAAGGGGGGCTGGTCGAGATTGGCGGGGAGGTTCGCACGTGGGGGCATCGCTCCGATGGACGTTTGTGGAGGGTGGGCATTGAAAATCCACGGGTTCAAAACCGCATGCTTGCTCAGATTATCGGTTTACAGGATGCGGCTTTGGCAACCTCTGGCGATTATCGTAATTTTCGATCTATTGAAGGTCAGCGGATCTGCCATCTGATCGATCCGGTGACTGGTAGACCTCGGCCTACGCGTCCCATGTCTGTCTCAGTCTGCGCAAAAACGTGTATTGAAGCCGATGCCCTGGCAACCGCTTTGTTTCTCCTGGGCCCGGAAAAAGGCCTCGCCTGGAGCGAAAACCATGGTGTGGCTGCAATGTTTTTAACGGTCAAAAATGGTAAAATGGTCCAAAAGCACTCCTCCCGCTTTGAATCCTATCTCCAGTAAATCAAAGAGATATCATGCCCACTACGCTGATCGTGCTTTCGATTTGTGTCTTTGCATTGGCGGTTGCTGGGATGGCGGTTGGGGTGATCTTGAGCAACCGCCGTTTAAGGGGCAGTTGCGGTGGAATAGCTGGTCGCCAAGATAGAGAAGGCAACGCGTTGTGCGCTATATGTACAGATCCGTCCCCCGATTGCTCGGGTACGCCAGATTCAGCGGCTGCTGGTCCAGAGGACAAAGGGTGAGTGGAGAAAAATGACAGCGTCTGCGGGGTCATTTGAAATCGCTTTTATTCGGCCGGCCCGTGGGGCTTGTTCTTCTCAGTCCATTGTGAAACGTGAGCCGATCAGCGATTATGAGCAGTCCTTGGCGACGTAGTTTGAGATCCATGTGTTTTTAATGTGAGGCGACCATGCCAGAATCTGATCTGCAGAGGGCCGATATAGAAGCGGTTCTTGCCGAATTTAAGGACCCGGAAACGGGTCGCAGTGTGATGCAGTTGGAGCAGATCCAAGCGGTGCAGCTTGAGGGGACAAATCTATCGCTTACCCTTGGCCTGACCTCGTACTCGGCTCCCATTTGGGAGGAGACGCGCAACGATCTTGAGGCACTCCTTCGCAGCCGGCTCCCAGGACTTTCCCAGGTTAAAATTGAGATCAGCGAGCACGAAAGGCCACCGGTCAAACTCGGGCAGGTTGGGTTGACGGCCAAGAGCGTGATTGTTGTCGGCTCGGGAAAAGGGGGAGTGGGCAAGAGTACGATCGCGGCCAGTCTTGCATTGGGTCTGCAGCGAGCAGGGTGCAAGGTGGGGCTCATGGATGCCGATGTGTATGGCCCGAGCATTCCCCATCTTTTGGGAGCCTCGGGCCGTCCCGAAGTCTCTGAGAAGCAGATCGGTTCAGATGAGGCAGGAAATCCGGTTGTCGCCCGGCGGATTACGCCAATCGATGTGGGAGGCATGAAGGTCATGTCCATTGGTTTTTTAGTGCCGCCTGACAAGGCAGTCATCTGGCGGGGGCCGATGTTGCATGGTTCGATCACGAGTTTTCTGCGCGATACCGAGTGGGGTCCACTCGATTACCTGGTGATTGATATGCCGCCCGGAACGGGTGATGTTGCCTTGACACTCGCGCAAACCTTGCCACCCACCGGTGCAGTCATTGTGTGTACGCCTCAGGACGTAGCCTTGCTTGATGCAGTCAAAGCCATTCGCATGTTTCAGGAAGTTCGGATTCCGGTGCTGGGTGTCGTGGAGAACATGAGCTATTTCCTCTGTCCCGATAACGGAAAGCGCTACAATATTTTTGGAAATGGAGGGGCGAAGAAAAAAGCCCAAGAACTCGAGATACCCTTTTTGGGTGAAATACCGATCAACATACAACTGCGAATTAATGGCGACGAAGGCAACACGGAAGCTAATTTTGATGTCGTGGAAGTCGCCTCTCCATTGGAGCAACTATGCAAACAGTTGGTGCGGCAATTGGCCTCCAAGCATCAAGAGGAGCCCCCACTCCCCAGTCTCTCGGTGCTCTAGATTAGCGGCGCCATCCTAAGTTGCTTGTGAATAGACAACTTTCTCAAGGCAATGTGGGTTTCATTTTCGGACTCTATTTCCAAACCCTTTGCGAGAAGTTCTGCTGGTGATAAATCTTCCACGTGTGTGGTGATCATCCGGAAGTATATCCCGGCAATTGTGCGCAGCTACTTTCTAAAGGTCGCAGGACTCGTAGCACCGCTGCTCGTTGATCGAAACTAACCAGCCAAACCAGCCAAAAGAAAAACCGCCCAGCCCCAAAGGCCGAGCGGTTTTTTATCGGTGGTGGCCGATGACCTGATTATCGAACCGGTCACTTGCCAAACCTTAGGAAAAACTACCTCTTCTTCTTTTTGGCAGCCTTTCGTTTGGCCTTCTTCTTTACGGCCTTCTTCTTTACGGCCTTCTTCTTCTTCTTTACGGCCTTCTTCTTCTTCTTTGCGGCCTTCTTCTTTACGGCCTTCTTCTTCTTAGGTGCTGCCTTCTTCTTTACGGCCTTCTTCTTCTTAGGTGCTGCCTTTTTTTTGGCAGCCTTTCTCTTCTTCTTAGCCACAGTTCGTCCTCCGTATAAAGTTCTCAGTGAGATCCGTCTCGACACCGCCCCATAAAAGGCCGTTGTCCATCACGTGTCCCACCATGACTAAGAGCCACTTTCCTAAAGCTTGTGTTGCGGGCAACTGACTCAGTTCCCTCAATATAAAATTAATCAACAAAGCCCACCGTGGCTCATTAACACTAATACACGTGAAGCTGAATTTATATCAACAAACAAGAATTCAACTTCGTCCGGAATTTTCTCTATCTAATTCAATGCGTCAAGACCTTCTTGTGAAAAAAATAAAAGTTTTGCTTTTCAAAGACAATGATTTTGACCACTACATCCCAAACAGCGCGTGTTGATTGCTGTGGAGTGCTGGTCGCACTATTACACATTTGTCTTTCATTGGTTGAGCGTGTTGTTGGCCTGTAAAGCGAGGTGGTTCGGTGGTGTGTGCGACCGGATTGCCAACTCTCCAACGTACGGAATTGTTTTTTGCGCAAACAAAAAACGATCAAATGCCCTCGTTTTTCAATATTTCCTCTCAGAGGGAATATTTTATGCAAACTGCATGACGTGAAGTGAATATACAGAAAACCACAAATTCAACGCCACTAATATTCCACAAAACCGACTTGGAGAATCTGTTTTTGACAGTCGATTGAGAGAGCCAAACCGTACGTCACACAACTATTTTTTTAAATTCATCAACACCACTGCGAATACAAAAAAATATATTTTTTTGTATTCGCAGGTCTATTTCTGTTCCCGTTGCGTTGGTTTTACGCGATTGCGTCGGTTCAAGTATGTCTTGCTCTGTCTGGGCAACACCGCAGAGACTCTATTTTGGGGTATCGAGGTCAAAATAACTGCAATGTGGCCCGCTTAAGCTTACGACGATCGCGCATGGCGTGCCCGTAATCAACGGTTTGTCTCACCACTGACGCCCCCCGCCGTATCCGCCACCAGAAAATTGCTGCAAAAGGGTATAGCTGGTGTAGGCTAAGTATCCGAACATGAACGCCAGATAAATTTCCCCGCTGAGCAGACAAAAAACGACGACTCCACCAGCTGTGGCAATCGAAATCCATAGCGATTGTTCGATTCCCCGCGCCCGATTGCCCTGCAAACACAATTCCCGGGCGATCCGCCCGCCGTCCAGAGGATAGATCGGCAGTAAGTTCAGGAGTCCCCAGAGGATATTGATCTGCCACAGATACCAGATGAGTGTGTTCAGATTGCCGCTATCGAAAGGGACAAAAAAGGCCCAGGGCGGGAATAGAGGGTGAAACCCCGAGAGGGGTGTTTCTGGCAAGAGTTGTACCGTGTGTCCGCTTATCTGGACCGCTCCCATGATCAACCCAATAAAGAGAAAACCCGCGAGCGGTCCGGCAAAAGAAATAATGACCTGACTTCGCCAGTCGTGCCGTGTCGGTTGGTAGGAAGCGAGGCCCCCAAAACCATACAGAGTGATCCAAGGTTTCCAACCGTATGCCAGTGCGGTGAAGGCATGGCCTAATTCGTGGACAAGAATCGATGCGAAAACACACCCTACCCAAATGAGAAGGTCAATCGGTGGTGTTTCGCCCCCACCACTAATTCCCAAAATGACGACGATTGCCCAAAACCAGGGGTGCACTCGAACTGGAATTCCAAAGACATGGAATCGCAAGTCGTATCGTGTTTGGGGGGGCTCGCCGAGCAGCATGATCCGGTCCAAAAAAATGAGTTCGTTGTAATGTTTTTATAATTTGAATAGTCGCAAAGATATTTACTTCGCCAAGACGGGGTCAAGAACCGCCATCGTATTCTCGCGATCGAGGAAGTGTGGGCGAGGTTGGGGCGGTAAATTCCCTTCAAGCTTTTCTAGAATATATTCTGCCGCCAGGTCTGAAGCACCTCCATGGGCAACCTCTTCTCGAATTGATTGCAGTTGTTTTCGGCAGCGTTCCCATTCTTCGGGGTGCTTCAACCAACGAATCAGATGACGGGCAATTTGCGGTGATTTGTCCCGACTGGTAACAAATTCTGGAAAGGGTATTCCAGCCCACTCACTCCAGTCGGAATCAAATAAACGAAGGCGTTTGGCAAATGGTTCATCGGCAAGCATGTTGACGAGCGTCATGTACTTGACGCGGAATTGTAGAAGGGGGGCGATCGATTTGATCAATGCATAAAACCATGTTGGTACCCAATACAGAATAACAGTTGGTTTTTGATGGTAGAGTAACTCTAAGGAAACCGATCCCGAACAGGCCATGGTACAGTGACTGGCAGCGATCAGTTCAGGTGTGCGACCGACAAAAGTCTTTATGGAAAGACCGCTCTGGTTGATTAGCGTCTGCGCCCATTCCGCGTGCAAAGATTTGAAGCTCGCTACGGCAAATCGAGCTGTAGGGACTTCATCGTGAACGATGCGAGCGGCCTTCAGAAACCATTTTAAATTATGTTTTACCTCTTGCGTTCGTGAGCCAGGCAAGATTGCAATGAGTGGCCCACCGCCATTTTTGATTTTGTCGATAAAGGCGTTATCGAGAGACTCATTTTGGAGTTGATCAAAATAAGGATGCCCGACAAAAGTTGCGTTGCAACCGCGGTTTCGAAACCATTCTTCTTCGAAGGGAAGTTTGCACAGTACATGGTCTACCAATTTTCGCATTTTGTTGACCCGCCATGGTGCCCATGCCCAGATCTGGGGTGTGCCGTAGTAAAATACAGGAATTCCATGCGCTTTGGCACGGCGGGCAATCCACCAGTTGAATCCGGGATAGTCGATCAAAACGACCGCATCTGGCCGATGGTGTTGGAAGTAGCGGTCTGCACGACTGGCAAGCTTCCAAAAAGAGAGCAGATGCCCTAGCACCTGCACGATTCCCATCACCGCCAATTGGGTAAGGTCTTCGTGGAGTCGACAGCCTGCAGTCGCCATCCGCGGACCACCGTAGCCCACTGGATCGATATCCGGATTCCGTTCCAAGAGTTTTCGGATCAAGTTCGCACCGTGGAGATCCCCACTCGGTTCCCCAACGGAAAAGAAAATCTTCATTCCGCGATACATTCCCTGGACGATGGTGAAAATAAGATCTATGCAGCTTAAATTCAAGTATGGCAAAACCTTATCAAACGACAAAGAGCAGCTTTTCGGGGCACGCAAAGATCGCTTCCGTCACCGAGATAAGGAAAATCTCTTCAGGCGAAAGCCACCTGAGGTTTGCATTCGTGGGCAGCGTCTACTGGCTGATCCTCACTTTTTGGCAGACTGCTCGCTGGAGGGCGTTTTGTTCGCCCTGATTTAATTTTGCTCTGTCCGAGATTTTGTCTGCTCCGGGCGAGTAGGGACTTATCCTTGTGGGTTTGGATTTCCGCGTCCATTTTTTTCCGCTCTTTTTCGCCGGTTATTTTCCGCCTCTCCCGGAGGGCCCGATTTTTGGCCAATTCCTCGTTTCGCTTTGCTTGCGCCGCTTCTGTGCGATTTAAAGACCGCAAGTGCCCTAGGGATGCAGTATGTCCGACCGCCAGATCAAGAGACGTTTGCTGCAAACGATCCGAAACATTGGGATTTTCCTTGTTGTCGAGAAGTAATTTGACAAACTCCAGTCGGCCGCGACTCACCGCCACGTGGAGAGGTCTGCGGCCAACGGCATCTGGAGGATTTTCGCAGCCATCTACCTGGGCACCCAAATCGGTCAGTGCTTGGCCTACTTCGATGTGCCCGACAAGCGCCGCAAGCTGCAGAGGGGGTCATCCCTCTTCAATCGGTGTGTTGGGATCGATGCCTCGGGCGATGCAACTTCGAGCCTGTTCCAGATCGTTGTTTTCAATCGCTGAGGCGAGTGAAAACTCCTCTAAGATTACATTTTTTGGTGGTATGTACGGAGGCGATTCTTATGCTTGATTGCATCCCATGCAAAATAGCAATCCAGCAGCAAGGATAAAAGAGCGGATGCGAGACACGTAATGGCCAAGGTGTTATGGTTGACTGGGCAGCAAAAATCTAAAGTATTATGATGGGGCTTTATTTAATATACCACTGGCGAACCGAGTCGCTTTTTTGTTCTCAGCCGATGGCCTTTTTCTTCCTCTAACAAATTGCTGTTCCAATGTGTGCTACTGAGCAGAAACGAGAAATATTTTTTTATAATCGCCGTTTTTTATTGGTTGGGGTCGTCGGTTTGGTGTTTGCGGCCTCACTTTTGTTTTCACGATCCTTACGACCGGGATTGCCGGTACCCACAGAGCACCAAGGTGTGGGGCGAGTACTTGCAGAAATTCAACTCCAGGGACCGACCGTAGACCGTGCAACCACCGAAAGCGATTTAAAGGGCAAGATCGTCTTGCTTCATTTTTGGGGTCTGTGGTGTCCCCCTTGTCTCCGAGAACTTCCCCTGATTGATTCTTTGCAATCCGAGTTCAAGCAACTCACAGAAGTGCGTATTGTGAGTGTTGCCTGTGGATTGCCAGGAACAACCCCATCGAGCGAACAGGTCCGAGGGCAGGTCGAAAGATACCTTCGTGATCGCCGGATGGAATTGCCGGTTTACACGGATCGCGGTGGCATGACGCGGCGAAATGTTGCCATGGCACTCGGAGAGGGAATGCATCTGGCAGCGTATCCCACGACGCTGCTGATTGATCCGCAGGGGGCGATTCGCGGTGTCTGGATCGGCTATCACACGGGCAATAAGCAGCAGATGGCCCAGCAAGTCAGTCGCTTGCTCGACCCAGCCGAATAAATGCGGGCCAGTTTCCCGAGTAGATCGGGATTTATGGTCCTTGAGAAAAGCACCTATTTTATCTGGTTTCTCTTTTTTTCACCTTCTGGCGATCTGATCTTGTGAGGCTGATTTCCCGTTGCTACGATCACGCCGATTTTTCAGGCCCTCGGTCCTCCATCGCGACACTTAAAAGTAGATAACCGATTGAGAACATCACTATCGAGCAATCGCTGCCTATTCTCCATCGTGGGGGTGCCGATCGGCATCTGCGTGGGTGTACTTATTCTTTGTCTTTCAGGCTGTTCACGGAATGGTGGTTTTACGAATCCGTTTGCCCTGGCGCAGGGAAATCGTTCCGATCGCGTTCCCTCCGGAAGTCCAGCACAGCAGGTTGCCCAGTTGGAACAGTGGCGGCGCGATTCTGAGTTGGAAGTCAAACAACTGCGTCAAAGTGTTGCTGGTTTGACAGAAAAGAATCAAACGATGCTTACGCAGATTGCCAACGCGCAGCGCCACGCTCAATTGCAAGATCAGCACTTAAAAAGTGTGGGCGATCGTTTAGCTTCCACGACGAGTGAGTTGGCACAAACACAACTACAAAAACAGGGTAGTTCTAAAAATGCGGCCTCTTTAAACGAACTGAACCAAGAAAAGGAGAGGCAGTTGGCCTCTGCGCGACAAAGTGTCCAAAAGCTTCAGCAGCAAATTAAAGAATCGACTGAGCGGTTACAGACGGTACAGTCGCAGTTAGCACAAAGTGAATCGCAGGCGCAATCCGCACAGCAGTCGGTCGAACATCTCACAGCGTCAAATCGCCAGCGTGGCGGCGCAACCATTCGCTCAAATCAAAATCTGCAACTGATCACCCTGCCGACCGATAAGGCGACGATAGAGAGAGACGGTAACGTAATTCGCATCCGTTTGCTGGCCGAAAGCTTTTTTAATCCGCAGACAGCTCAAATTCAGGATGGCGAAATCGGGGCTCTCGAGCAATTGGGGAAAAAGCTTGCCCGGGCCTATCCCAACCAAAGAATCGGTTTAGAAGGGCATGCCAATCCGGTTCAAGACAGTGAAGGCGTTTGGCGAAATGGTCATCATCTTTCTTCTGCCCAGGCAATGGCGATCTACGAATTTTTTCTCACGCGTTCGGTGTTTCGTAGCGACCAGATGTTTATTGTCGGTCATGGGTCCAACCGGCCCGTTTATTCATCCGCTACCGCGCCGGGTCGTCGTGGCAATGATCGGGTTGAAATTGTGATCTATCCCGACTCGGTGGGTAGTCCCTCTCCCTGAAACCATTCTAATGGTTCAGGTGCATTCTTCTTCAGGTGTGCTGGCATACGCCGCGGAGGTTGCCTACATTACTGCGGAAGGGCAGTCGTTTGTTTGTATTCACCGCATCTTTAGGTGGATCCGTTCAATCTGGGATTTAAGAGTGTCATGATTGCTATCGTTGATTATCAGATGGGAAATTTACGTAGCGTGCAGCGTGCGGTTTTACGTGCCGGATACGATGGCGTGGTTACGGATGATCCACAGGTACTTCGCAAAGCCGAAAAAATCATTTTGCCCGGAGTAGGCGCTTTTGCCGATGCAATGCGGCAACTGCAAGAACGTCAGTTGGTCGAACCGCTCCAGGAAGCTGCAAAGTCTGGAAAGCCGTTACTGGGAATTTGCCTTGGCTTGCAACTCTTGTTTGACAGGAGTTATGAAAACGGAAGTCATCCGGGACTAGGAATTATTTCGGGCGAGGTTGTCTCCTTTAAAGATTTACCGGAAGGTTACAAGATTCCGCATATGGGTTGGAATCAGTTGGAAATTAGGCAGTCTTCTCCCTTATTCAACGGGATTGCGCCTGAGGCATACTTCTATTTCGTACACTCTTATTACGTTGTGCCTGAGGATTCAAATGTCGTTACGACAGAAACGGACTATTCTCGTTTATTCGTATCGATGATCAGCAGAGAGAATATCTTTGCCACGCAGTTTCATCCTGAAAAAAGTCAACAAGCCGGTCTCCAGATGCTGCGTAATTTTGCTCAGCTCAAATCTTCTTAAGTCGGTGTTCGAGAAGTGCGCACGGAGTGTGTGAGCCGACTTGAAGACAGGCGGTTTCTGTGAGATATTCATGAGGCATTATTCCACCCGCGTTTATGTGCATGTGGATCTATTGCATGGTTCCTTTGGGGACGGAGGGAGTTCGTAGGTGGCACAGCGGTTGCAAATCTGGCCAGCGATTGATCTTTATGAGGGCCGTTGTGTCCGGTTGGTCCAGGGCAATTACCAACAGGAAACAATCTACGGTGAAGATCCCGTTGCCATGGCGCTGCGTTGGGAATCTGAAGGGGCTGAATTTCTACACATTGTCGACCTCGATGGTGCTCGGAGCGGGCAGCCCGTTAACCGAGGTGTCATTCGGGCCATTGCCTCGGCAACGCAACTCACGCTTCAAGTGGGTGGTGGCATCCGTGATGAGAATGGGATCAAAGAACTCATTGGTGCGGGTGTGCTGCGGCTCGTGTTGGGCACGCAGGCGATCAAGAAGCCAGATTGGTTTCGCGCAATGTGTGGGAAGTATCCGGACAAACTGGTGTTGGGCGTTGATGCCCGCAATGGATTTGTGGCTACCGATGGTTGGCTGGATGTCAGCCAACTTACTGCGATCGAAATTGTAGCGGATTTTCGTGAAATGCCTCTTGCGGCGGTTGTGTATACGGACATCGCAACCGATGGCATGCTCAGCGGGCCGAACATTGAGGCACTAGAACAATTACGAAAGTTTGTTGATGTACCGCTGATAGCGTCGGGAGGAATTCACTCTGTGGAGGATATTCAACATCTGGCGGAAGTGCCGGTGGATGGATGTATTGTGGGTAAGGCTTTTTATGAAGGACGTCTGTCTATGGAGGACGCATTGGCAGCAGCAGAAGCTGGTCTTGGGGAATAGGAAACGACGAAAACAAGAAGCTATAGAGGACCTGATCCAAAAACATCGAGATTCTATTTTGAGGGTTTTGAAAATGGCGAACTACACGATTCAGAATATACGCAACATTGCCCTAGTTGGTCATGGCTCATCAGGCAAGACGTCTCTTGCTGATAAGTTCCTCACTTTTACCGGGACGTTAAATGCCAATCCGAGTGTCGATGACGGGACGAGCATCTGTGATTTTGATGAGGAAGAAAAACACCATCATCATACGATTGAGTCCACCCTAACGACCTTTATGCATGGTGGGAAGAAATTTAATGTATTTGACACACCAGGCTATCCCGATCTGATTGGACAGGTAATCGGCACGCTGCGCGGTGTTGATACCGCCTGCATTGTGATTGACGCGAGTGCCGGTATCAAAGTCAATACACGTCGAGTCTTTCAGGAAACGGGGTCGGCTGGTGTTGGCCGGGTGATTGTAATTAACAAATTCGATGCAGAACACATTGATTTCCCTGCGCTGCTGGCAAGTATCAGGGACTTGTTTGGGGTTGCATGTGTACCGCTCAATGTTCCGCTGGGAAGCGGAGAAAATTTCAAAGGTGTTGTCAGTACGCTTGCAGTTCCAGACGACACTTCCGGGGCCTTGATCGATCCGAAAGATATCCATGAGGGACTCATTGAATCGATTATTGAAGTCGATGAAGCGGTGATGGAACGGTATTTTAAAGGTACGGAGCCTACGAAGGAAGAATTGTCGCGGTTGATGTCGCAAGCGATTGCCACAGGCAGTTTGATTCCTGTTCTATGCGTCTCGAGTAAAACCGAGGTTGGCCTCCAGGAACTACTTGATGGCCTCGCGATGTGTGGTTTGGCACCCGATGCTGTTGCACGGCAGACGGGCCAAGGGGATGGAGAACAAACGGAAGTCAAAGCGGATGCATCCAAACCACTCATTGCGCAGGTGTTTCGTACGCGGATTGATCCGTTCGTGCAAAAGCTGAGTTTCATTCGCGTGTTCTCCGGCACGCTCAGCAAGGATTCTCATGTTGCGAGTCCGGAGATTCGTAAAGGCCTGAAAGTGGGACCCCTGCTCGAGGTTCAGGCAAGTGAGACTTCACCCGTCGATACGGCTGGACCTGGAGATATTGTGGCTATTGCAAAGATGGAAGAATTGCACACGGGGACATCGCTTGGCGAAGTTGCCATGCCCGCTATTCGATTTCCGAGGGCGATGGTCGGTCTTGCAGTCACACCAAAAAGTCGAGGAGATGAAACAAAGCTCTCAGCAGCTTTGCATAAAATTACAGAAGAAGACTCAACGATTCGTCTGGATCACGACCCAGAAACCAAGGAGTTGGTGCTCAACGGAATGAGCGAACTCCATTTGGCTCTGATCCAAGAACGGTTAAAGCGACGCGACAAGGTTGAGGTGGATACGAAGGAGCCAAGAATTCCCTATCGTGAAACCATTCAGAGCAATGCAGAAGGAAGTTACCGCCATAAAAAACAATCTGGCGGATCGGGACAATTTGGTGAAGTCCATATCCGGATGCTGCCATTTCCGCACGGCACGGTTCCAGAAGACTTTGCCACGAAGGCTCGATTTGCTTCGATGAAGTCATTCCACTACCACGAAGATAGTAACTTTCTTTGGGTAGATTCGGTCGTTGGCGGATCTATTCCAGGCAATTTTATGCCAGCAATTGAAAAGGGTTTTTTAGAGCGAATTACCCGTGGAGTGATTGCCGGTTACAAGGTGCAGGATGTGTGCATCGAAGTGCACTATGGAAAAGATCACCCCGTCGATAGTTCTGAACAGGCTTTTAAGGCGGCCTCTTCAATGGTGTTTCGCCAGGTTTTCGAAAAGGCGAAGCCAGCGCTACTCGAACCGATTGTTACCATTCATGTCACGATTCCTGGGGATAAGTTGGGTGATGTAAACAGTGATCTCTCGGGACGGCGAGGAAGGGTGCATGGGATGGAGTCGGCGGGAGGGGATTTACAGACCGTGACGGCGGAAGTTCCCTTAGCGGAAGTTTCCACCTATTCCCGTGTGCTCTCGAGCATGACGGGTGGCCAGGGAAGCTATACCCTGGAATTTTCGCATTATGAAGCGGTCCCTGGCAATGTGCAGCAGGAAATCGTCGCAAAAGCTAAAGTGACAGATGACGATGCTTGAGCGGATCGGCATACAAAGCTAGCACGCTAGCAGGTTTCTCATCCTCTCTTTGCCGTAGTTCCACTGAACTCACGGATCGGGGTCTGCCGAAGAAATGAGCAGGATGTTGATTTTGTCGCACAGCGGTCGTAGGATGCGAGAGGTTCGGCAATCGCTTTAGCCACCGTATGAGGGATTTGTCATGATACAGCGAACAGATATGCCGCAGGCTCTCTTTGCCTTTTGTCGCTGTACGGGTCCGGTCTAGTACCGGACACAGGCCCGTCGTCTCCCTTTCTTTTAATCATGCACTTTGGCGGCTGCTTTCCGCTGCCTTTTGCTATTCACTCATCTCACAAAGCGCAAAAGCCATGGCTTCCGATTTTCGTTTAAAAGAACAACTTCCCGAGTTGACCCATCGTATTGTCAAAACCTATTCAGAGGTTGGAACAATCAATCATCTCGGTCACAGTCCCTTACCGAGTTACGATGTCATTATTGATGTCGCTGAGTCGATTAAAGAAATCCTTTATCCGGGCTACCGTCGCCGCGAAGGTTTGCATCTCGGTAATATTACCTATCACGTTGGCGACCTGATTGACGGTTTGCACGATAAGTTAACGCAACAAGTGGCCCGGGCGATCAGACACGATGCAGGCATTGATGATCACGCGGTGGAGGATACGGATTTCGAAGCCCTTGCGCAGACGATGACGATCCAGTTTCTGGAAAAAATTCCAGATTTACGGAGGTTACTCGCCACGGACGTCCAGGCGGCCTTAGCAGGCGACCCATCCGTGAAAGGGGTCGACGAAGTGATTTTTTGTTATCCAGGTCTTGAGGCAGTAACAATTTATCGGGTTGCTCACGAGTTGTACCGACTGAATATTCCTTTCATTCCCAGAATGCTCACCGAGTGGGCACATCGGGAAACGGGGATTGATATCCACCCGGGTGCCCAGATCCAAGATCACTTCTTTATCGATCATGGTACGGGCGTTGTGATCGGACAAACATGTGAGATTGGTCGACATGTCAAGATTTACCAGGGTGTTACGCTAGGGGCACTTAGTTTTCAAACGGATGAAGCCGGCGGACTCCTTCGAGGTGATAAAGTAAAACGCCATCCGACCATAGAAGACCACGTTGTCATTTATGCAAATGCCACGGTGCTTGGTGGGAAGACCGTGATCGGTCACGATTCGGTGATCGGATCGAGTGTCTGGATCACACGATCCGTTCAACCGCGAACGACAGTGGTTCTAGAAAAGCCAAAACTCCGCGAGCGGAGCGAGCTGGATGATGATCTGGTGGCAGAATCCAATTACCAGATTTAGTTATGTCCGGCCTGTTCTAAGGATTGAGCGCGGGCATAGAGCCTCTGAAATACGTGCATTTCCCGTTCTAGTTGCCGCATGAGTTGTGGTAACTGCGCTTCGTAGAAAACGACTTCGGTCTCCTGAGAAAAAGATCGCTGCAGGTTTTTATCCTCAGCTACTGATAGGGTTTCCTCTGTGTTGGCAGTGTGTCTTTTTTGGACGGTGGTCAGCGATCTAATTTCGCATAGTGGATTCGCTGCAGAACTGCCTAAATCAATCATTCCGACGATCCGTGAAACACTCTTTGTTTCGTTCAAGGGACCTCCTTCTCGCTAATTAAGGCAGATATGCTGCCAGATGGGGGGCAACTGTCCGGTGACCGGTAGACCAACCGAGAGTTTTAAATCTGCTGAGTTGGTGGTGCATAAATTGGTTGGGCGAGTTGATGCGAACTTCCCTGCTGTGGTTTGTGCAAAGTCTTCCGTCCCCCGACTGCTAATAGAAGCCAACAATCGACTTGCCTGTTCAATCAGTTGAATGCCTGCCTCTGCAGCGAGCATGCTGTCGCTAGGATTGAATGGAACAATATCCTGATAACGATTGGCATTCTGGCAACGATCCGTTTTGATTGCACTGGGTGTGATCTGAAGTGCCATCGTCAATGGACCGGCACTGACGGTGGCGGTCGTTGTAATCCGCTGCCGGCCAATGGGCTTTGCATCCAGCAGTAGTACCGGTCCTCCACCAAGATGCCGAAGTACGACACCCCGCGAATCAATCAAGAGAAACGCATACATCGGCGGAAAGTAATCTTCGCTGAGGATGAAATCACATTCAGAGTCACAGCCGAGAAAAATCGCTGTGCTTTCGAAATTGCTGAGAGGATTCCTTCGTGCGCCAGAAAAAACTTCGATTTGCAAACAAGCAGAATTGCCTGGGATCCCAGTTTGAATCGGCAGCCTGGGGGAAAGAACAGAATCCATACTTTGCACCGAGACTTCCCTGAGGGACGGAGAAATTGCGACTACCCGATTGTAAAGATCGACAAATCGGGCAGGTGTTTTCCATGCAGAATAGAGGAATGATCAGGAAAACGCCTTTTTCTGTTCCAGTCGACCACTTTGCAAAAGATGGTCCGATGACAGCGATCGCACAGCCCCAGATGCACCTGACTGGATTGAAGGGAAGAGGAGGTCGAAGCCAACGAATGTTCCGGTTGTGCCTGCTGCGTTGAGGCTCTGAACCTTTAACTTCGCGGCCGTGCAACCCACCGCTGGCCACGAGCCTGCGCAAGGGCTCGATCACGAATCGCCATCGTTTCAGGTGTATTTGCAGGCTTTTGCTGGGCTGCGGTGAGCGCCGATTCAATGTCTGCAAGATCAAGGTCTTCCACACGAATCGCTCTTTGTGTCAGGATGGACACCATGTTACCAGCCACCTCAACAAAACCTCCGTCGACGTAGTAGCGGTATAGATTGCTTCCCTCACGAATCCGCATTTCTCCATAGCCTAAACGGCCGATCAGGGGAGCTCGCCCCGGGGCAATACCTATCTCACCATCAAAAAGAGGAAGTGCGATGAACTGCGCAGGCGTCTGCAGTGTGGTCTCCTCAGGGGTTACCACAACACACTCCAGCACGCGGGCGCCGCTGGTGACGTCGACTCCATCTTCCAGATGACTGGTGGCCATGTTGTGTTCCTAAACGTTTGCTTCTATCTTTTTGGCCTGTTCTTCAGCCTGCTCTACCGCGCCAACATACATAAAAGCCTGTTCCGGGAGATGATCCCACTTGCCGTCACAGATCTCTTCAAAACTGCGGATCGTATCATCAAGTGGCGTGATTTCTCCGGGCTTTCCTGTAAAGACTTCAGCCACCAAAAAAGGCTGAGAGAGAAACCGCTCAATTCGACGGGCACGGTGTACAACCTGCCGATCTTCCTCGTTCAGTTCATCGACACCCAGGATTGCAATAATATCTTGCAACTCCCGGTAACGCTGCAGAATAGTCTGCACACGACGGGCAATCCGATAATGTCGATCACCCACATACTGGGGATCCAAAATCCGACTCGAAGACGCCAGCGGGTCGACCGCCGGATAAATACCTTTTTCAGAGATGGATCGCTCCAAATAGAGGAACGCATCCAACTGCCCAAAAGCGGTCGCCGGTGCGGGGTCTGTCGGATCATCGGCCGGTACGTAAACCGCCTGCACCGATGTGATGGCTCCCTTATTCGTCGATGCAATCCGTTCTTGCAAGGCGCCCATCTCGGTTGCCAGTGTTGGTTGATAACCGACGGCCGATGGCATCCGTCCCAACAGGGCCGAGACCTCGCTACCGGCTTGCGAGAAGCGGAAAATGTTATCAATAAACAAGAGCGTATCTTTTCCCGTTGTATCGCGGAAATATTCGGCCATGGTGAGGGCACTCAACGCAACCCGGAGGCGGGCTCCCGGCGGTTCGTTCATTTGACCGAAAACCATACAGGTCTGTTCGATTACTTTACGACCCGTCTGCCCGATCTCGGTCTCCTGCATTTCAAGCCAGAGATCGGTTCCCTCTCTGGTGCGCTCACCCACCCCAGCAAACACCGAGTAACCACCGTGCGAGCTGGCGATTCGTGCAATGAGTTCGGTGAGGATAACAGTTTTTCCGAGACCAGCCCCTCCAAAGAGTCCGGCTTTTCCACCACGAACAAAGGGTGTCAAAAGGTCGATCACTTTGATGCCGGTTTCAAATAACTCCGTACTGGTTGAAAGTTCGTTGATCGCAGGTGCCGGACGATGAATGGGCCATCGTTCTTGCGTCTCAATAGGTCCACGCCCATCGACCGGATCCCCCAATAGATTGAAAACGCGTCCAAGGGTAGCTTCGCCGACTGGAACCGAAACAGGATCCCCCGTGTCGATACACTCCTGCCCACGCATCATACCATCGGTGCTTCCCAGCGCAACGCATCGCACCCGTCCACCACCAAGATGCTGCTGTACTTCACCACTCAGGTTTAGGTCGATCCCCTTATGCGTTGATTTTATCTTCACCGCATTGTAAATAGCCGGTAGATGTTGTTCGGAGAATTCGACATCGAATGTTGAGCCGATCACTTGCGTGATGTGGCCAATGTTTTGTCCAGTTTCCATTGCAGTCGCCATTACGTTTTACCTCTCAAAATCTTGAATACACCCACTTTAGGGGTTTTAGTTTTTCAAAGCTTCGACACCACCCATGACTTCGAGCAGTTCACCCGTGATCTGGCCCTGACGGGCGCGGTTGTAAGTCATCGATAGCTCGCGGATCAGTTCATCGGCGTTTTCGGCGGCCGATTTCATTGCTACCATTCTCGCTACTTGCTCGCTCACGGCTGCGTCGAGGAAACACTTAAAGAGTTTCACCTTAAAGCTCATGGGAACGACTTCTTCTACAATGGCTTCTGCGGAAGGCAGGAACTCAATCGTTTTTTTGCCACCCGTCACCATCGATTCTTCTGTGCCGGCTTTCGCATCGCGGGCGTCGACCAGCGTACCCAAAGGGAGAAGGGTTTCGACAGTTGCCTCTTGACGGGCAATGCTTACGAATTTGGTGTAGCAAACATCCAATCGATCAATCGCCCCTGTCGCATATGCCTCGAGATAGCGGTCGGCAATCTGCTCAACCTCTTCATATTTTGGTTTATCTTCGAACTGCAAGAACGTTCCCTCCATGGGGATTTGGCGATGTTCGAAGTAAGTGACCCCACGTTTTCCAGATACTTCAAGTTGGACGGCTGGAAATTGCTCTGTCAATTGCTGCCACGTTTCACTAGCCGTGCGAAGGACATTTCCGTTGTAGCCTCCACAGAGCCCACGATTCGAGGTCAACACAAGTTGGAGGGCAAAATTTTGTTCATCGTGTGATTCGAGCAGAGGATGACTCAATTCCATACCCGTGTTTGCGAGGTTCGCAACCAATCCTGTAATCCGGTCCGTGTAGGCTGTGGCGGCGCTCGCTCGGTCCATCGCCTGCTTGAAGCGGGCCGTGGCAATCAATTCCATGGTCCGCGTGATTTTGCGGATGTTTTTGATCGACTTACGACGTTTATCAAGTGCCCTGGCATTTGCCATGCGATTGTCCTAACGCTACCCGTACCTTGTTACTTTCTCGTGTCTTGACCGCGGCTGCCGTTGCTTTTAATTGGCCGCTTTTTCGTCTCGTCGTCGCCCATCGTATTGGCGCTGAAATTCACCGATCGCGATTTTGATGGCTTCATCGGTATCGTCGTCCATCGCACCGGTCTGGTCCAACGTTGTCCAGATCTCGTTTTTCTGTTCACGGATGAATTGGAGAAACTCCTCCTCCCATTGTGCAACCTGCTCAATGGGGATCGCATCCAAATGTCCACGCGTTCCAGCATAAATGCTCAAGATTTGATCGACCACGTTCATCGGTTTGTATTGGCCCTGCTTGAGCAATTCCACCATCCGGTAGCCGCGATCGAGTTGCGACTGGGTCGATGCGTCCAGATCAGTACCGAGTTGGGAAAATGCCTCCAATTCACGAAACGCGGCTAGGTCGAGACGCAAACCACCGGCGACCTTTTTCATAGCCTTGACTTGTGCGGCTCCACCGACGCGAGAGACCGAAATCCCCGCATTCATCGCCGGTCGCTGTCCGGCAAAAAAGAGATCAGGTTGCAAATAAATCTGACCATCAGTAATCGAGATAACATTGGTGGGAATGTAGGCAGAAACCTCTCCCTCCAGCGTTTCGATAATTGGCAGCGAAGTGAGCGACCCTCCACCAAGGGCATCCGACAGCTTACTCGATCGCTCAAGCAGGCGACTATGACAATAGAAGACGTCACCCGGATAGGCCTCGCGACCTGGCGGACGACGCATCAAAAGCGAAAGTTCGCGGTATGCCTGAGCCTGCTTGGAGAGATCATCGTAAACGACCAAGGCGTGCCCACCACCAAACATGAAGTGTTCGGCCATTGCGGTTCCTGAGTAAGGGGCCAGGTATTGGAGCGAGGCCGGTGTGCTGGCGCCGGAAACGATGACCGTGGTATAATCCATTGCCCCATTTTCACGAAGGATTTCAATCACCTGGGCAACAGAAGAGTCTTTTTGGCCGATTGCTACGTAGAAGCACTTCACGCCCGTATTTTTCTGATTGAGGATCGTATCCACCGCAATCGCGGTTTTGCCCGTTTTGCGGTCGCCGATAATCAGTTCCCGTTGCCCCCGACCGATCGGTGTCATCGCATCGACTGCCTTGATGCCCGTTTGCATCGGCTCACACACAGGCTGACGTTCTGAGACGCCTGGGGCAATGATCTCCACCGGTCGAGTTTCACTTGAGTTGATTGGTCCTTTCCCATCGAGTGGATTGCCGAGCGGATCCACCACGCGTCCCAAGGTAGCATCGCCCACGGGAACGGAAAGCAGTTTGCTGAGGCTTTTCACCTCATCCCCTTGGCTGATCGACAAGTAATCCCCCAAAATAATGACGCCCACCGAGTCCTCTTCGAGATTGAAGGCAAGACCGATAATCCCGCCAGGGAATTCGACCATTTCACCAGCCATCACTCCTGACAAACCGTAGACGCGGGCAATGCCATCGCCGACCTGGAGTACCTGGCCAACCTCTCGAACATCAATCTGTGCCTCAAACCCTTCAATTTCTTTTTGGATTACCGAGGCGATTTCATCAGCTTTAAATTTCATGTTTCGTTACCGCAAAGTTTTATTCGTGGTCCGTGGGGTGGTCAATAATTCAATTTACTACCACTCTCGGGCAGCATTTTAATTTTCAAAATCGCTGTGATCGTTTTCAATTGCTTCAGCAACTCCTTGGCTCATTTTTTTTCGAAGTCGCTCGAGTCGTGCCGTCACAGAGCCATCGTAGACGGTATCGCCGATGCGGAGGATCACGCCTCCGATCATAGACGGATCGACGTCTGTTTCTAATTCGACACGGCAACCGAGGAGCGTCCCGGTCGATTCGCTCAAGCGTTGCTCTAATTCGGGGTTCAAGGGTAGGGCGGTTGTCACACCCACCTGACGTACCTTGTTTTCTTCATTTTCCAACTGATGAATATAGTCGATGATCGAACGCAGGTGGCTAAGGCGTTCGTTCTTCGCCACCGCTTGAAGAAAGCTGAGTACTATAGGCAGGGCCCGCCCAGAAAAGATCGCCTTGATCAAGCCAAGTTTGTGTTCGGCAGCGATCATCGGGTTTGCCAACAAGTCGTCGAGCGCTGGCGACTGGTCCAAGACGTCGGCGACAAGGGAATCAAGTTGTTCGATCACTTCCGCTCGATTTCCTGAAGAACCAGCGGCATCGAAAACGGCTTTACCGTAAATGGCCGCAACGCGTTGACCGACCAGATCAATTTCTTTGTTTTTTGCTACCATGCGTCTTCTCATCCAAATCCAAAAGTCAGTTATCGCTCGGCACAGCCTCTGAAAATTTCGCCAAATCGTTACGGATCAATGCCGCATGGTCCTCTGTATTGAGTTCCTTCGCGACAATTTTTCCCGCGAGCGAAATCACCAGATCCGCTCCACGATCTGAAATTTCTCGTAAGGCGGTGTGCTTTGCCTGCTCCACTTCACGTATAAGCCGTTCACCTTCTTCAGCAGCTTTCGCCTGTGCCTTGTCGACAATCTGTTGACCGACGTGTTCGGCATCGCGTCGCGCCTCCTCGATGATAGCCCGGACCTCATCGGCCGCACCCGCCAACTTCGCTTCGTAGTGCGCCGTCAGTTTACGGGCTTCCTCGGCGGCGTTCTCTGCGGTGGCAATATTGTCGGCAATAGCCTGTTCCCGTCTTTCGAGACCAGTGACAATCGGCCCCCAGGCAAATTTACGTAAAACACCCAACGTGAGCAGGAAAACGATCAACGTGCAGATCGCCAGATCAATATCAAACAGCATGGGGTCCGGCCCAGCATCTTCCGCAGCGGCCCACCCGACTGCGGGCGAACAACACAGCAGCAGTGCGAGTGCTGCCCGAACCATGCTCTGTGCGCGAGCTCTCATCGACAGATCCATCCTTTCTGTTCTGCATCCCCAAAGGCCCACAGAGTGCGTAGGCAAACGGAGCGAAGCAGACTAATCATTGAACAACATACAGATGATCAGACCGAAGAACGTCGCACCTTCGATCAACGCCGCTGAAATAATCATTGCGGTCTGGATATTGCCTGCCGCTTCAGGTTGTCGAGAAATACTCTCGACGGCCGATGCACCAATCCGCCCAATTCCCATGCCAGCGCCCAAGATCACCAGGCCGGCACCAAAGGCACCACCAAGATAGATGAGCGGCTGGGGAACATGGGCCCCTTCTGCGGCATCGGCTGCGAAGGTGGCTGTCGGGCCAAGCACGAGCACCACGGAAAAAACAACAATAGCGATTCTCAAAACCTTGCTCACTGTGACTCTCTCCTATGTAAAAACGAAGGGTTGAAATGGGTCTCCAAAAACAGCAATCAGGTGCCGCTTCTAGTGCGGATGAATTGCCGTCCCAATAAAAAGTGCGCTTAAAAATGTAAAAATATAGGCCTGCAGGAAGGCGACAAAGAGTTCCAATAGTGTCAGTGCTGTTGCGCCCGCTATTGCCGCCGGTGCAACTGCGAAGATGGCATAGTTTGAAGCACTCGCCAGGATAAAGGCGAGCAATACCGCGAGCACCAGATGACCAGCTACCATATTGGCAAGCAGTCGAACGGCCAGCACAATATGTTTAATCAGTAACCCCATGATCTCAAGCAGAAAAATCATGGGGACCAGAAAGATTGCCAGGACAAAAGGCAATTCCATGTGCGGCACCAGCGATTTCCAGAAGCCGAAGATCCCCTGGCGGGACATCCCGGTAAACAGCACCACACCAAAAGTGATCATTGCCAGCGTAAAGGTCGTCGCAAGTGCTCCAGTTGCCGAACCGGCCCACGGAGCCAGGCCCAATAGATTGCAGCCAAGGACGAAGAAAAACATGGTCCACAGGAAGGGCAGAAAACGATCCGCATCCTTTTTTCCAATTGCGGGTCGGGCCACTTCATCCCGAAGAAAAACGAGCATTGCTTCGAGCATGTTGGCCCATTTCCCTTTGACGGGCGAACCGTCAGACATTTTTCTCGCCAAGGGAATAAAGAACGCAATGAGGAACACTGCCGCAATAACTTCCAGCACCATGAACTTGGTCAGGCTCAGGTCAAATGGAGCGAGATGCCAGTTGGGATCGGCCTTCATTAACTGGATATCAACAAATGGTTCGAATGAGTCACTCAGTTGCCAGAGTTTGACTTTGCCGCCCTCAGAGACCATGTGCGGCACTTCGAAATGCGGCGCATCCTGGACGTGACCGAACAGGTGGTGCGGATCGAAGGGGTCGTGGGCATGACTGGGATCGGCCATTTTCCAGAGGCTCAATTTACGAGGGGTTGCTTCAGTCTTGTGATCGACCAACACACGTCTACAACGAGTGTCAATTGATAAAAAACTAGGAGGTAATAAGCGAAGCCGAATTGTAAAAACTGGCTCTTATTAAGCAAGGCCACGATACACAGTGTAAGCGGAATCGCCATCCGCAACAGCATGCTTAAAAGGATCCCCTGACCGTGGACAAAACGCTGAGGCAGCAACAAGCCAACTAGCCGTGCAGTCATCACCCCAAGTAAACAGACCAAGAGTGCGATTGTCGCAGCAAGGAGTCCGTCGGTTTGGTGCTGGAGATATGCAACTGAACCAACGGCAACCACCACCGTCATGACCACTGCTCCTCCCGCCATCGCGGAGGACTTGAGTCGCAATGGGTTGTGGCGGTGGGCGTTCACGAGGCGTTTCCTCCCTTGCCCGTTTCGGGGGGGTCGCCCTCGGATTTGAGTTTTCCGGCAGCGTTGGATGAGTCGGGCTTGATCATTTTAAGCAATTGCCAGATGGCGAAAGTCAAACCACCGGAAAAACCGAGTAAGGTAAACAAAACCTGCGTACCAAGCCTACGATCGATCCAGATTCCAACAACCCCCGGTAGGACCATTTCTAAAGCCACCGTCATGACCCGAGAGGCCCAAGCGGCCGCTTGGGCAAGGGGTGGTCGGCGATCATCCGGAGCGACCTCTGTCACCGTAGCTCACAGACAAGGAAATGGGCTGAAGAATTGGCTGGAAGGTATTGAAATTTCGTAAGTTATAAAAAATGGAACGCAATCTCGATGCGGGGTCTCCGTGCTTGCCACGGAGTCGGACAATCTAGCCGAAGCAGAAAACAGGGTCAACCAACAGAGGCCTGTAAAATTTGATTTTTGGGTGGGAGCAACGCCGGATTCGTATCGCTGCGTACGGGCCACCGGCAGGGTCCGCCTTGTGGCGGGCGAACATGAATCGAGGGCAACCTTTCCGAGCCCCCGCACATCCTAAATAAAACAGCTGCGGGTGGCGACGGATGTCCCTTAGGCCGTTTTAGAAGGGGGTGATTTTTTAATTAGCAGTGAATATAAAGTGTTTATATTATTGAGTTTGTGGACTTTTAAGCCCATAAAATCTTTGCCTTTTCTCAGGGCGCCAATTAGAATCAAATCAGATGCATCAATGCCCCCGCATGCGTATAAGGTGTAGGCTTTGTGGCTGGGATGTCCCGATGGACACCCAACGCACCAGGGAAGCTCCGGGGACTGCCTGACTTAAAACAACCTAAGCCTCGAAAAGGCGCGGAGGAACACCCGGATGACTGCAAATACCTTGCGTGCGCTGACGTGCAAAGATCTCGCTCAACTTGCAAAAAAGGACAATGTTTCTGGCTGGCATGCCATGCGAAAAGAGGAATTGATTCGGGCCCTGCTGCTGGTGGCTCAGCGGAAGTCGCGACGTCAAGTAGACCGCAATGGCCGTACGGTTCCGAAATCCAACCTTCTGGCTCAAAACAAGTCGCTGGCCTCCCTCCAAAAAGGCATCGCAGCCCGCAAATCACTGAAAAAGAAGCGAATCGACGACTTTCAATCGGCTCAGAAACTCATCAAGTCTCTGGGGAAGGCTCAGGGAAATGAATCGTTGCGACCGAACAAGGATACGCTGGTGCTTCTGGTTCGCGATCCCTACTGGCTGCAGGTGTCGTGGGAACTGAAACGTCAGAGTGTGGAGCGGGCTGCTGCAGCATTGGATCGCGACTGGCACCGTGCCCAACCTATTTTGAGGCTTTTAGCGAGCGAGCAGACCGCTGCTTCGAAAACAGTTGAAAAAGTGGTTCGCGACATTCCCATTCATGGAAATGTTAATAATTGGTACATCGATGTGACCGATCCCCCCGCATCTTTTCAAGTGAAAATCGGTTACCTCGCTGGTGAGCGTTTTTATTGTTTGGCGACGAGTAATGCAGTGACAACCCGACCGCGCGAGGAAAATACGGCGCTCGATGAAAATTGGCAGGATGTAGCACGTCAGTGCGATAAAATTTATGCGATGAGTGGAGGACTTGAGAAAAATGGTGATGCCGACCATTTACGTGAACTCTTTGAAGAGCGACTTCGACGACCGATGGGCTCCCCCCTGGTAACCCGTTATGGTATCGGAGCTGACGAGATAGCCGCCAAAAATCAAGACTTTCCTTTTGAAGTGGAGTCGGAACTGCTCATCTACGGTGTGACCACTCCCGGAGCGCATATGACTTTTCGCGGGCAACCGATCGAACTTCGCGAGGATGGCAGTTTTACGGTTCGTGTGCGACTCGAGGATGGTCGCCAGGTGATTCCGGTATCTGCAACACGAGCCGATGGTATTGAGCAGAAAACGGTTGTTTTAGCAGTCGAGCGCAACACCAAATTTCTTGAACCGGTCGTCCGCGCGATTGAAGACATTGTTGGCCCATAATTTTTCACAGGCTCGTATTTTTCGCGCATATTTCTTGCCAACTTCGCCACACACGTCGGGTGCTTCCGCAGTTGGCCCCAGTTGCGTGGCGGTCTTCGGAGAAAATCTCCTGGCGCAGGAATCGTTTTGAAAAATAACGAGGTTTTGCGCACCCAAGTGATGCCACAATCTCGCTGCCCGTTGCAAGACTTGGGAATTTGCGCCATTTGCTTGTTCTTTGTCGATGGCCGTGCTAGAGTACCGCTAGTAAGGATCTGTCATCGACCGTGTGCTGCGGCGCTTCATGAGGTAAGCCGCTAAATCAGCTCGTTGGGAGCCTTAGTAAAGGGTTTGGGAGCCGTATAGCCAGCGCCCGGTGTGTCTTGCACCGGAGCAAGCGTTTGGATCACGAAACTCAGGCCCAAGGCGCCCCCTTGAAGACAAACGAGCTTGCCCACGGCCCCGTAGCACACGGTCGAGGACAGGTTCTCTTGCCGTTCTGGGCATTTCTTCTCCGTGGTTCAGGAGACGTAGCGATTGTTCGGTCCCTCCCAAGTAGGACTGCCGGTTGCGATGCCTTTCAAGCATGCCGTTTGGTTTTCAATTTCAGATGACCTCGATTGAAGCACATCGCGATCAACTGCTTCAGTGCATTGAGAAGGTGGGCAGTTGTGCCGTTGCCTTTAGTGGCGGTGTCGATAGTGCGGTGGTGGCCAAGGCGGCTCAAGTGGCGCTCGGGAAACACGCAGTGGCAGTAACGGGCGTGAGTGCAAGTCTTGCCTCGGGAGAACTTGCCGAGGCATGCGCCGTTGCCGAGCAGATTGGCATCCGTCACGAAATCCTACAGACCCAGGAGTTTGAAAATCCCGACTACACGGCAAATTCGCCGCGCCGATGTTTTCACTGTAAGAGCGAACTCTACACCCAAATGCAGCAGAAATTGAGTGAGTGGGAGGTCACGTCGATTCTGAACGGAGCCAATCTTGATGATCGTGGGGATTATCGTCCAGGCCTTGAAGCGGCTACCGAATGGAATGTGCAAAGTCCCCTTGCCGAATGTGGCATGCGGAAAGAGGACGTTCGTCGATTGGCCGGATACTGGAAGCTACCGATCTGGAACAAGCCAGCCACACCCTGTCTTTCTAGTCGCGTCGCCTATGGAGAAGAGGTGACCCCTGAGCGGCTCGCGATGATCGATTCGGCGGAGAAATTTCTTCGCGACGCGGGTTATGGTACGGTCCGCGTGCGGTATCACGCAGGAGATCTGGCACGGGTAGAGGTTCCGGTTGACCGCATCGGTCCATTGGCCGCGGCAGCCGAGCGGCAGCGGCTGATTGCAGAACTTCAAAAAATTGGCTTCCGCTACATCTGTCTCGATCTAGAAGGATTTCGGTCGGGAAGCCAAAACCTTGTACTGGCATCCGTGTGGAAGCGATAACGGGCTACTTGAATCTGTTTTGTGTAAGTTCTTTGTATTTGACAACTCTGTGTTGGCTCCTTGGCTTTTTTAAATAGACCCTGTCCAGTTATGAACATTATCACCCCCATCAATAGTGACATCAGGCACAAGCTTATTATCGCCCACAGTGCCCAATCGGGAATGAAATCCCACCACGTTCGTTTTCGACGACTGGATGGCCGCTTTTTTTTGCGGGTTTGAGACGCCAGCGTTTTTTCAGCATCACCTTTCGATTTTGTTTTGGCTTTCCGCTTGGCGGGGGCTTCCGTATCGATCACGATCGGACCTGGCCCGGGTGCAACAGTTGTTGCGACCGATATTTTTTGAGGTGAAGGTTGGGTTTGTTTTTTTGGCTGTTGCCGGTTTGCAGACTCTTTGGCCGCGTCTGCGATCGTGTTGGCACCCCCATCGGTGATTGTTTCAGAGACCCCGGGTGTTTTTGTGGGTTGTCCTTTGCGTCGCGTTATCTGAACGCGAGGATTCGATTTTGCCGGATCAGTGCCACCGACATTTCGATTGAAAGCGGTGGCCGTGAGTGCTGCCGACATCCCGCTGCTTGAGGGATTGTCAGATCCGCTGTAATCGTAGCCATAACTTTGCAGCCAGGCGACCAATTGCTGAGCCACTTCGATTGCTGACTGCTGACGGTCGTCTTCTTTTTTCTCCATCATCTGTTCGCAGATCGCAAGCAACTCTTCGGGGACGTCTGCACGTTCCTTCCGGATGCTTTCAGGCGTCTTATTTTGATGCGCAAGAATCCGCTGGGGAAGTGTTCCTTCGGGAAAGGGTGGATGGCCGGTCAGGACGTAATAAAGCGTGCAGCCGAGACTATAGATGTCTGCACGCCCATCGACCAAGTGGCTGTTGACTGCCTGCTCCGGTGAAAGATAGTCAGCCGTTCCAAGCACATTCTCATCGTGCATGACAGTTAAAGAAGCCTTTTCATCATCTCCATCGTCGAGTCGTGCGAGGCCCATGTCGAGAATTTTTACAGTGCCGCCGCCGTCGACCAGGAGGTTGGCTGGTTTGATGTCCCGATGAACAATGTCTGCATCGTGGGCGTGTTGAAGCCCTTCAGCCGCTTGGGCAATATATTGAGCTGCAAGTTCATAATCGAGCACCCCACTTTCTTTGATAAGCTTTTGCAGGTCCGTGCCACCAATAAATTCCATGACGAGATAGTGGGTGCCCTTGTCTTCGTCAATATCATAGGCCCTGACGATGTTGCGATGATCGAGGCGAGCCGATGCTTGCGCCTCCTTCTTGAATCGTGCAAGATAAGAAGATTCTTCTACGCGTCCTTTGGGGAGAACTTTGATGGCTACCCGCCGCTGCATCAATACATGATCGGCTAGATAGACGCTGCTCATTCCCCCGGTACCGAGATGACCAAGGAGTTTGTACTTACCAAGGAAAAACCCCTTGTAACGGCCTTCCAACAGCTTTTCACTTTGCCATTCCGTGATCAGCTTCTTTTCAATCAGGAAATCCGCAACCGTTTTCGGATCACCGGGAAGCAGGCCCCCTGACTCATCTTTGAGCGCACCCAGAGCCTTGGTGATCTGGTCTGCATTTTCAACCAAGCCACTATGCTTCAATAAATCGAGCAGTTTTTCTACACTGACACGTGCCATTTCGCGGCTGCGGAACAGAGGTTCAAAACCAGATTCCGCTCAGTCTCCGCAGAGTTTTTTTGCGGTGTATAGTGATGCCATCCGACGGTGGGTCGCGTATCTTCAGTGCCGGAATTATCAGCGTAGCACGTAAATGCTGAAATTTCTAGTTTTACTGTGAGCGATAGTTGCAAATTAGGTTGTTTTTATTGTTTCTCTGCCAGGAGTACCGGTTAATTTAGATATGAGAATCTGGTTGTGCTTCAAGAATGAAGGGATATGAAATCGCTTTTTTGTGGGAGAGCAGACAAAGTAAAAAGATGAATTTTTTCAGAAAGATTTTTCAGCATCGTTCGAAAGCAACGCCTGCGACACGGGTCGTACTCTACACACGCAAAGGCTGTCATTTGTGTGATGTTGCAAAAGAGACGCTCCGACAACATGGCTGTGTGCCTCAGGAAGTGGATATTGATGAAGATGCAGACTTGCTAGCCCGATTTGACCGCTGTGTGCCGGTCGTCGAAATTGATGGCAAGGTCCGATTTCGAGGGCGTGTCGAGAAGCGGTTGCTGCGGCGGTTGCTCTGATGCCGTCCGGTTGGTGGGCACGTTGAGGCGAAGATATTTTAACTGCGAATAGAGCCAGCGTACCTTTTCGCTGAGACTCATAAAAGAGGTCCTCCGTGGCTGAAGTTTCCCACCGAAATCTTTGCAGACAGCTTGGCGTGCTTGCCAAGCATTGGTCACCGGGGATGGTAAAAACACGTTTGGTACCCTGTTGTGGAGAACACAAGGCGGCGGCTTTGCATCAACTTTTCCTCACGACCACGCTGCGTCGTTTCGCCTCGGTAGCAGATCGTCGGGTGTTGAATTTCACGCCGGAGGAGTATCGAGCCAACTTTGCAGTTCTTGCTGAGGATCACTGGGATCTGTTACTGCAGAAAGGAGAAGATCTCGGTGCGCGGATTGCCAATTATTTCCAAGAAGCGTTTGCGAGTGGTCAGCAACAAGTACTGCTGATTGGAGCTGATACGCCACATCTTCCCCGAGTCATGATCGAGCAAGCCTTTGACATGCTAGGGCATCACGAATTAGTTTTTGTCCCTAGCGATGATGGTGGCTACTGTCTGATTGGTGCTTCGCGACCGGTCGACCCCTTGATGTTGAATATCGATTGGGGAAGCTCGCGTGTATGGGAACAGACCCAAAAAAAAATGGACGACCTAAAATGGTCCGTAAGTCTACTACCTTCCTGGTATGACATAGATCGAGAGGAAGATTTGACGCGTCTTTTAGAAGAGTCGGCAAAGAATGGTTTTGCTGATCCCAATTCACATGACCCCTATCTGGCTTCTCTGTGCGAGCAAATCACGAAAATTTATGACGGGCCACCTTTTTTGCGTGGAGATGTATAAACGAGTCGGTCGGGCTGATTTTTGCTCGCAGCAGTACGGACTCCTTGCGGGCTGATCCTCTCAGAGTAGATTGGACGCATGAATGATTGTGCGGTAATCGGTGGGGGAGCCGTTGGGCTTTCGATCGCCTACGAATTCTCTCGACATGGTTTAAAACCGCTGGTGATTGAGCGCGGGCTCTGCGGACAGGAAGCCTCCTGGGCAGGTGCCGGCATCCTACCAGCCGCCGTTTTCCGTGAGGGAGATACGGCGTATGAACGCTTGGCAGGGCTTAGTGCAGATTTGCACATGCAGTGGGCGGAGGGTCTGAAAAGTGAAACAGGTATCGATAACGGCTATCATCGCTGTAGCGAGATTTTTTTTGAGCACGAAGGAATTTCTGGCGATCCTCTTTCACGCGACCTGCTTCAACTTCAATCCCGAGGCATCCGCGTTGAGTGTCTAGATGCTTCGTCGCTCAAGCAACTCGAACCGCATATCTTCCTCGACCAAGGCGATCAAGCAGGATCTCCTGTATATCACACTCCGGATTCTGCGCAAATTCGCAATCCACGTCATTTGCAGGCTTTGAAAGTGGCATGCCAGCAGCGAGGTGTTCAGATTGTCGAACAGGCAGAAGTGGAGGATTTCGAAATACGGGGTGAAAGGATTGTCACCGTGCATACGACTGCCGGTTCATTTTCAGCCGAGCATTTTTGTCTTGCTGCGGGGGCGTGGACATCGCAACTGGCACAGAATCTACGATGTACCCTTCCGGTTAAACCGATTCGAGGTCAGATGGCGTTGCTGCAATGTGAGGAGCAATTGTTGCGGAATGTAGTCCATCAAGGGGGACACTATCTTGTTCCGCGTCTCGATGGACGAGTTCTTGTGGGTTCAACGCTGGAAGATGTCGGTTTTGAGAAGAAGACGACGCCCTCTGCGATAGAGCAACTTCTACAATTTGCCCAGACAAGGGTTCCACAACTACAAAGTGCAGAGGTAGAAAGTTGTTGGGCCGGATTTCGTCCGGGGAGTCCTGATGGTTATCCGTACATTGATGCGGTGCCAGGTTTCGTCAACGCTTGGGTTGCTGCAGGTCATTACCGCTGGGGACTATTCCTTTCGCCTGCTACTGCGTTTTTGATGAGGCAGTTGATTCAAAGTGAGAACACGATTGTGCAGCGGGACGATTTCCGTATCGGTCGTGTCGCGGAGTCCGTGGCGTAATAATCGGTCGCTGCAAACGAAGGCCAACGGAAAAAGCGATGAGCCTCGATTCTCCCACAATCGCAATTTTGGGCGCAGGGCCGATCGGGCTTGAAGCCGCCCTGTACGGGAGGTTTCTTGGCTACGATATCCAGATCTACGAACAGGAGGAAGTAGGCTATCACATCCTCCAGTGGGGGCACGTGGAATGGTTTACCCCATTTGCCATGAATCACTCCCCGTTGGCAGTTGCTGCTTTGAAGGCACAAGACGCAAACTGGCGGGCTCCGGATGAAAATGCTCAACTCACCGGGCGAGCGTATGTCGAACACTTTCTCAGGCCACTCGCCGAAACGGACCTTCTCGCCGAATCTCTCCATTTGCAAACCAGAGTGGTTTCAATCGGACGAGCAGATTTTCGTAGGGCTGATCTTGGTCAAGAAGTGAATCGCGACAACTCCCCTTTCAGGCTGTTCCTTTGCGATAAAGAGGGTCGAGAATCGGTCGTCGAGGCGGATATCGTCATCGATGCGACGGGAGTTTATGGTCAGCACCGCTTTCTCGGTAGGGGTGGTGTGCCCGCTATGGGCGAGCAGCAGGCATCTCGCGCCATCGACTATCGGCTTCCTGTGATCCGTCACGACTCGTCTTCTAAGTTTGCCGGTCGCCATACGCTGGTTGTTGGAGGTGGCTACTCAGCGGCGACCTCAATCATTGCTCTCGCAGAGTTGGCTGCGACCGTACCTGAGACTCGGGTGAGTTGGGTAGTGCGTCATCCACGTGGCCGAGAAGGACCGCTGGAGGAAATCCCCAACGATCGACTCAAGTATCGCGTTGCGTTGACAGACGCGGCAAATCGGTTGGCGGTTGGGGAGGGGAACGGCGTATGTTACTTTCCAGAAAAGAGTGTAGAGCGGGTTTGCCACAAGGAAGAATCGGCTTCCTTTGAGGTGCTGCTACGAGGAAAAAACGTTGAAGAAGAGTTAAGTATTTTGTGCGACTTTATTTTGGCCCACACAGGTTTTCGTCCTGATTGCAACATCTTTAAGGAACTGCAAGTTCAACTTTGTCACCTCAGCGAGGGACCGATCGGATTAGCAGCCTACCTTCTACAGGAAAAAACAGATGATTGTTTAAATCAAAAGATGCCACCCGATGATCTGCTGACCACATCGGAACCCCATTTTTATATTTTGGGAAACAAAAGTTACGGAACAGACGCCCGTTTTTTACTTTCCGTTGGTTATGAGCAGATTCGCTGCTTATTTTCCCTGATTTCGGAAAATGAGCACCTCAATCTTTACCAAACAATTCAAGTCGATTCCACATAACCCATAGAATTTTTTTCGTCAAATAAAACAAAGAGGAGCCACAACCATTGGGTCCAACTGAAAATGATTCGCTCAGTAGTCCACAGGTCTCTCTTACTCATTTGGAGCACCTGTGGTTCCAGGTTGCCGGAACGTTATGCAATTTGAGTTGCCATCATTGCTTTATTAGTTGTAATCCAAAAAACGATTCTTTTGGCTTTATGTCGCGCGCGCAGGTGCATTCGTATTTAAAAGAATCGGTTGCCATGGGAGTGAAAGAATATTATTTCACCGGGGGTGAACCTTTTCTGAATCCGGAGATGGTCCCGATCTTGATCGATACGCTCGAGTATGGTCCCGCTTCCGTTTTGACAAATGGGACTGTGTTGCGCGATAAATGGCTTGCACAACTTGCAGAAGCGGAGAGCAGGAGTCGATATAGCCTTGAATTCCGCGTTTCGGTAGACGGTTTTTCTGCTGCGCTGAACGACCCGATTCGTGGACAGGGGACTTTTGATCGAGCGATGGAAGGAGTCGTCCGTCTTGCCGAGTTTGGTTTTCTGCCGATTATTACAGCGGCCCGTAGTTGGCCGCTTGAGGAGGAAGATCGCGTGATCGAAGCGTTCGTCGCGCGCTTGCGGCAGGCAGGTTGCGCAAGGCCGCGGCTAAAAATTTTGCCGATGCTCAAGCTAGGAGCCGAGGCGCAGCGAACGGCACCCTATGACGAGCAGGAACGAGTCACCGAAGAGATGCTTGTGGACTACGACCGCTCCCAACTGATTTGCGAGCACAGCCGGATTGTTTCTGAGCGCGGAGTCCACGTGTGCCCGATCCTGATTGAAATGCCCGATTCCCTTTTAGGAAAAAGTCTCATCGAAGCGAAGTCAAGTTTTAAACTTAATCACGGCGCTTGTATGACTTGTTATCAACACGGGGCGATTTGTTCGAATCCCTCGGTCGGCCAGCGGACGCAAAAACTCTAGTTGGGTGGCCCAAATGCAGTATCCGTCGACTCAAGTTGCTTTCCTCGGTGGAATCTACAGCAACTATCTTGCCCTCGAAGCGGCGCTCTACGACATAAGCAACCGTGGCGTTGACGCGATTTACTGCCTTGGCGACTTGGGAGCATTTGGACCTTTTCCTGATCGCGTCTTTCCGCTGCTTGCAAAGTATGAGGTGCAGTGTATTCAAGGCAATTACGATCACTCGGTCGGTCATGCGCTTGATGACTGTCAGTGTGGATACACGGATCCGCGCGATAATGTGTTTGCGCAGAAAAGTTACGATTACACCCTAGCGCACACGTCAGATGCAGGTCGAGCCTTCCTCCGCAGTCTGCCAGATAATCGCCAGTTGAATATCGGCTGCCATCGCTTGCTGCTTTGCCATGGAAGCCCGAAACGAGTCAATGAATTTTTATGGGAGAGTACGACGAGTGATCATTATCTGGATGCCTTACTCGAAGGCTTGAAGATTGACTGTGTGTTTGCAACACATACGGGCATCAAGTGGAGCAGAATACTCCGAGCGGGCGGACAGTTTGTCAATGTAGGCGTGCTAGGGCGTCCTGAGAACGATGGACAAACCGGCGTCTGGTACACACTCGCTTCGGATCGAGGGAGTGGACCACTTGGGATCGAATTCGTTGCAGTTCATTACGACCACCGCCGCTTAGCCTACGAGATGGCGGCCGAGGGACTGCCGGAGGAATTTCAGCAAACGATTTTGACTGGGTGGTGGACCACATGTCTCGAGAGTCTACCCTCAAAAGAGCGGAAAAAGGGGCAATTTTGAGTGTGCCTGCTAGTCGCGTCCGGCGGCACTGGAGTAGAATAGCCGGCGCGGTGCGAGGGCTTGCAGCGGAATACTCCTGACAACAGTCGTGACGAGAAAGGTTTTATTATGTTCATTCTTCCCGGTCGAGATCTCCTTTTGCTGGGAGCCTTTCTCGCGCTTTGCTGCTTTTCCAGTCCGCTCGTGGCCGATGAGGAGAAACCCGATGGGGGAAAAGACGCTGCTTTGCCCTCGGCTACTGTTGAAGAGACAGGAGAGACCGTAACTGATCTAAGCAAAGAATCTGCAATCGATCTTGTGGAACGGTTGCGGCAGTTGAATCGCCAGAGTCCCGAGGGGGACACCCGCGAGGAAATGTTCAAAAATTATCGACAGACGCAAGAAGAAACGCTTAAAATTGCGCACGTTTTGTTCGAAAAGACCGTTGCTGCGAAGGAGAGTAAAGAACTCAACTTCTCCGCGATTGCCCTCCAGGCCAAATTTCGGGCCATGATGATTTTGGCAAGGCTCGGAGAACAGCGACCATCGGCTGATCCCTTTCTCAATTTGGCCACCGAAGGGGAGCAACTTTATCAAGCGACGATCGGTGAAGATGATTTTCAGGCAGCCGGGATGAGCGTTCAGATTGTTGTGGAGACACTTCGCGCGGCCGGGCTTTTGGAGGCACCAGATACTGCGAAACAAGTGAAAACTTTTCTAGAAAAAGTCAGTCAGGATCGTCGACCTCAAGTCGCTGCGTTTGCAAAGCAGCAAATGCTGCAATCGCAATTACAGCTTAGTCCCAATTCGGACACGGCAGCGGTTGATCGCGTGGTGGAGGTTTTGGAGAAAAAATACGCAGATCACCCTGTCGATCCTGAGGATGTTCAAGTGATCATGGAGGTGCTTACTCAGATTGAGCAGCTAGGGCAGACATCTCAAGCGGTACGTTTGAGTAAGTTCTTTGTGAATAAATTTTCTAAGAGTGATAATCAGAAGATTCAAGAGTTTGCTACTGTGCTTGCGGGCACCGCGCGTCGACTGGAATTGCCAGGAAATGCCATGGAACTTTCAGGAACCTTTCTTGACGGCAGTCCATTGGACTGGGCTTCCTATCGGGGCAAGGTCGTGTTGGTCGACTTCTGGGCCACCTGGTGTGGTCCTTGCCGTGCAGAATTTCCCAACGTGATCGCAAATTATGAGAAGTACCACGACAAGGGCTTTGATGTCATTGGCATCAATCTGGACGATGAAAAGTCGACCGTGGAAGCCTTTCTTCAGAAGGAAAAACTTCCCTGGAAAACACTTTTCAGTGATCAGGCAGGGGAAGCCGGGTTCAATAATCCGTTGGCCCGTCGCTATGGGATCTCGGGTATTCCCACCGTGATCCTGGTCGATCGTGAAGGAAAGGTCGTCTCGCTCAATGCCCGGGGTCCAGAATTGGGCCGGCTTTTGGCCGAGCAATTTGATGGCAAGCAAGAAGGTGGTGCCGAGGGAAGCTGACTTTTAGTGGCTGCACTGGTCAATCCAATTTGCGATAACTGCTGGTGAAAGTTCCGACAGATGCGTCACGAGGTGGTTTGCCTCGGCGTATTCCTCGCGGCGGTGTCCTGTGCTGGCGAGTCCGATGCTGATCATCCCGGCCGCGTTGGCTGCTGTAATTCCAGCTGTTGCGTCTTCGATCACCGCACACCTTTCAGGCGACACTTCAAGTTTTTCTGCAGCAAGCTGAAAGACTTCTGGATGAGGTTTTCCATACTGGACATCCGACCCACTTGCGGCGGAGGTGATCCACTTTGATTCGCTAAGCTGCGAGAGCATGAGTTGCACATTTTCTTTAGGACCCGATGAACCGACCGCCAAGCGGTATCCGGCCCCAAAGAGTGCGGCAATTAAATCTTCTGCACCCTCCATCCACGGGTAGTCGGTGGCGACAATTTCTCGAAAGGAAGCTTCCTTTTTCTGGTCGAAGGATTCGATTTCTTTCTCGCTCAGCGCAAGCTCATTCCAGAGTGCCCGAATAATTTCTCGACTCGTACGGCCGAAAGTGTTGGAGAAATCTTCCTCGGTCATTTCGCGTCCATAGCCTCGGGCGACTTGCTGCCAACTCTGCAAATGGGCGCGATACGAGTCGATTAAGACACCATCGATATCAAAAATGACGGCCTTGCCATCGCCGACGTTATTGTTTGTCATCTTAGATTCCTAATCGCTTGCTGGTGCTTTGGCAATAGATTCGGCTATTTGACGAACCGTTTTCCGGAGCAGACCTTCACCACCAAACTGCATTCCCAGCCGTTCAATTTTTTCCGTTTCAATTGTATGGCGCGGCTGCTTCGTTTCCCCGGTAATGCGACTTTGACTGTCCGTGAGGTCAACGGCCATTTGTGCAACTTCATACTCGGAGATGTAACGGTCGCAGCAGTTATAGATTTGGCCGTTGATCTCAGGGGCCTCAAGAAGCAGTGCCGCAGCTTTGGCTACATCGGCAGCATGCACTTCTTTGCCACCCCGATGGCAGTCGACATCCGCACCAAGGGTAACTTTCTTGATCAGGGAAAACCATTTGCTTTTTTCAACCGGTTCGGCAAGACCGTAGATTCCAGTAGGCCGCAATGCACAAATGGCATCGCCACTTCCGCTACCGAAACTCTGGATGAACTGTTCGATGGCAGCTTTATGCGCCCCGTAATGCGTGCGGGGCGTGGTGGGATGCATTTCATCCAGCGGCCGATCTTCGAGGATTTCCTCGTGCACGGCACACGTAGAAATGAAAATAAACCGCGCATTTGTTTGTTGTCGTGCCGCTTCGATCAGTCGCAGCGTACCGAGGAGATTGGTCTCGACAAACGTTAGTAGGTCGCCTTCTCCACCACGAAAGTTGGGGCCTGCCCGATAGAGCGCCGCATGGATAACCGCATCACAATCAGTAACGAGATCCCTGTGTGATGTCGCATCGTTTAAATCCCCCCGGACCCATTCCACAGATGCGTTTGTGCTTGGGGTTGTGTGGCTTCTCGCCCCACGTGTCCAACAGCGACACAGGTGACCGGCAGCAGTCAATTCTTGAAGAAGATAGCGGCCTAAAAAACCGGTTGCTCCGGTGACTGCAATCCGCATGAAGTTTTCCTCACTGTCCGAATTATAGCCTTCACAGGCCGAAATGATTGCTTCAATTCTGTTTCGAGGGTGTCGGGAAAACGCCAATCATGGCAAAACAGTCAACACTTCACCAGATGGCCCTCAGAGAGTTGTCGCAGAAATGCCCTTGACCGTGTGAGGAAGAAGCGTTTTTCTTACTTGCGTCATCAAAAACACCGGAGTTCAGCGATGGACCAATTAGACCCGATTGTGGCATCAGGAATTGTGATCACGCTTGCCGCGCTTTTTGCCTATATAAATGAGCGCTGGCTACAGTTTCCGGAGACGATCGGGCTGATGGTCGTCGCGATGCTGTTCACGTTACTGTTGGTATTCGTCGGCGTATTGAATCCCCGCATGGTTCAGGTAGCCCGGGAATTCGTAGAGCAAATCGACTTTAACGAGACGCTGATGCACGGCATGTTGGGTTTTTTGTTATTTGCCGGTGCACTGCATGTCAAACTGGATGATTTAGCAGAGCAGAAATGGGTAGTCACGATAACGGCAACATTTGGCGTACTTGGATCGACTCTACTCGTCGGAGTCCTCGCTCACTACATCCTTTGGGCACTCGGCATTTCGATGTCTTGGACAATCTGCTTTCTTTTCGGAGCGCTCATTTCGCCCACAGATCCTATTTCCGTGCTGGGAATCATGAAGAAAATTGGTGCGCCGAAGAGTCTGACAACTAAGATGTCTGGAGAATCACTGTTTAACGATGGCGTGGGCGTGGTGGTCTTCCTCGTTCTTTTGGATGCAGCGACTGGAGCAAGCGATTTATCGATCAGTCAGGTTGGTTTCTTACTCTTGCAAGAGGTAGGAGGTGGGATCGTTCTGGGACTGTTACTTGGGGGCATCGCATTCTATTTGCACAGTACGGTCGATAGTGTCCATGTCGAATTGCTTATCTCTCTGGCAGTCGTGGCAGGCGGATATCCTCTGGCCCTTGGCTTGCATTGTTCGGGACCGATCGCCATGGTCGTGGCCGGATTATTAATTGGAAATCCAGGAAGACGCCATGCAATGGGTGAAAAAGTGAGAACTCAAGTCGATTCGCTTTGGGAGATGATTGACGAAGTACTGAATGCGGTCTTGTTTGTGTTGTTAGGGCTTGAGGTGATTGTGCTTGCTTGGCAACGCGAGTTTTTATTTGCCGGCGTGCTGATGATTCCCGTGGTTCTCTTTTCTCGCTTTGTCACCATTGGTGTGGCGGTGAATGCACTTCGCCGCTTCCGCGTATTTAGTCCTCGTGTGGTTCGGATTCTTACGTGGGGTGGTCTGCGGGGCGGTATTTCCGTTGCCCTCGCACTCTCTATTCCGATGACGCTCCAAGCCGTGGATCAAACCCAGGTCTTTCCTGCAAGAAATTTGATTCTGGTGATGACCTATGTAGTGGTTGTTTTCTCGATTGTTGTTCAGGGTCTCTCGATCGGCGCCTACATCCGACGTTCGCTTTCAATTCCCACTGACAGGTAAGAGAGCATTTGGTCGAGGGCCGTCGTGGACGATCAATCGGTATTGGAGAAAGAGCGACGCTCCTTTTTCCACTTTCACTGAATTCTCTGCAACAATGCACGGGTTGATCATCGCAATCGAAAGCAGGTTATGCCATTTGGTCGGTGGATTTTTTGAGTGGCTTATTACGGTAATCCCCGCAATCGGTCCCGCATCGAGGGTAAACGTATAATCGTAAAAAGGCGCGTTCGGCCAATCGGTCTCAGGCTGCAGGTGATGGGGTGAGGGGAGATCCACTTCCCCCTGCGGGTTAAAAAAAGCACGCTTGCCGTCTTGGCGACTTTTGACACAGAAGCCGCCGAATGCACTACGATCAAGAGTCATGTTTTCTGTTGGTGTCAGTCGATACTCAAGATCGAGCAGATAGGTGGCATCTTTTTCGCGCGCAGTAATAGTCAGTTCCTCATCAAGTACCGTTTGCTTGTTGATTTGCCAGTCATTTTTTATCAACAGCTTGGCATAATCTTGATTCGCATCCAAAAGCTTGATCGCGCGATTGATGATCCTGCGATTGTCCGTGGGGGCCATTTCACCCCATCCCCAAAAATCTGCACGCTTCCCAAACTCCATCGCGTGCCAGGCTAAAAAAACTCCCCGGTGGTGGCGATGATCGCCGGGCGCAAGATCCACAACACGAACGCCCTGGGGTGTATTGAGTGGATAGAGGCAGCAGGTGCTGTTGGCTGAGAGATTTGTGCCAGCAGGTTTTCGGATCATGTATTGAAAAACGGTACGTCCGTCGGGCGCGAGCAGTTTTTTTCCATGGCTCGACTTTTCCAGGCGAAACGAAGCAGTCTCGCCAGCGAAAGATGGGGAGAGAAACGATGTTGCAGTGAGCAACCCCGCAAATATGCACCCAGACAACGACCCTCTTTGAAAGTTCATTTTTTATTTCCTCATCACTTACTGGGGGATGCTTATTCGTTTTCAGGATCAGATTCTAAATCGAATAAATCCTCGGCATAGCCTGGTGGAAAGGGGCCAATCCCTTGTTGGTCTGCGTGAGTCTCATCAATTTCCTCAGCAGTATTCTCCGTTTGGAACTTTTTTAACCACAGGTCGACTTCACCCGGTGTTTCAGGTGCGCGTGGCTTATCTGCAGCAGGATTTGTTTTTTCAATCTTTTTTTGGCACACACGAGCATACCATACGTCACTATCGATCGCTTCGGCCCGGCGTCTTCGGGCAGCACGTTGGATGCGATGATCGCTGGAAACAACCGTCAAGCTTCGAGGTGAAGAGCAAGCGCGAATCAATTCTTCGATCATCGCATCGGCATTTTCATACCCAGATGAAAAATGAATAGTCATTTCCCGATCAAGGATCTTCCGGGGCAGTCCCCGCGGCGCCTCAGGTCCCGCATCAAAGACGACCGCTGTACGCTGCCGGTCTTCAGCTGAAAGTGTTGTCGCCAAAAATTGAAGAAGAACTCCTCGGGCCCCTTCTAGATTTTGAGGGCCGCGACGGGGAGCATGAATACCGACCGCATAAAGCAGGTTGTAGCCATCGATAATCAGGTCCATAAGTTTTTCCCACATCCAAGCAGGTGTCAGCAGTTCCTTTCGAATTTGACGCAGCCCGACACAATCACAGTGCTGGCTCGACCGTAGAGCGTTTCACCTTGATAGGGAGAATTGCTGCTCTTCGAAAAGAACGCATCGAGGTCAACAGTCCAGGTTGCGTCCGGGTCGATGATCGTCACATCAGCATCCGCACCAATTTGCAAAGTGCCTTTCGGAATACCTAAGACTCTTGCGGGGCGAATGGTCATTTTTTCCAAAGCGGTCATCCAATCGAGATGTCCTGGCCGAATTAGTTTGGTCACTACCACCGAGAGCGCTGTTTCTAGGGCAATCACTCCGAATGGCGCCCGGTCGAGTTCCTGCATCTTTTTTTCCACGGCTTGTGGTTGATGATCCGAAGCAATCACATCGAGCGTACCGTCTTTGAGACCCGCAATGCACGCATCGACATGCAATTGCCCCCGTAGGGGCGGATTGATTTTTTTATTTGAATCAAAAGAGCGAAGTGCTTCGTCGGTAAGGCTGAAATGTTGTGGGCTGACTTCAGCTGTGATGCGGACTCCTCTTGCTTTTGCCCGGCGAATGAGGTCGATGCTGCCTACCGTGGAGATATGCATCATATGGATGCGTCCGCCGGTCGACTCAGCAAGGGAAATATCTCGACCGGTCATGACCGCTTCTGCTTCAGCGGGAATGCCTGGTAACGCAAGTACCGTTGAGACAATGCCTTCGTGCATCACCCCGTCACCACTCAATTCTTGAACTTCAGGATGACTCAGTAGCGGCTTATCGAACATGAGGAGATATTCCAAGGCTCGCCGCATCAGTTCTGGATTGGAAATGGGAGAACATGCATCGCTGAACGCGACTGCTCCGGCACCGACGAGTGTGCCCATTTCGGCAAGTTCCTCACCGATCCGATTTTTGCTGACACAGGCGATCGGATACACGTGGCAGTTGTTCGCGTCGGCCGCCTGTTGTTTTACAAATTGAACGGTACCCTGGGTGTCGATTGGAGGATTGGTATTTGGTGCACAGGCAATCGATGTGAACCCACCCGAAAGAGCAGCTTGGGTACCGGTACGAATCGTTTCGTCGTCTTCGCCTCCGGGTTCCCCGAGATAGGCATGCATATCGATAAGGCCTGGTGCAACGAGCTTTCCTGCAGCATCGATGGTAGCTACAGAACCGTTCGTCGAGCCTTTGTCCGGTTCAACATCGAAGGCAGCAATCCGTTCTTCCTCAATCAAAAGATTGGTTACGCGGTCCATGTCTTGCGATGGATCAATCACTCGACCGTTGGTAATTAATAAACTCGACACGTAAACCTCCACCACGGTGACTGTGACAAGGCCATGTGCATGCGTGAGTCGGCTGTCGCGGCCCTATATTTACTGGGGATCATCGCGCTACCTCATGCGTCAGGTAGAGAACAGCCATCCGGATAGCCAGCCCATTGGTGACCTGATGCAAAATGACCGAATGCGGTCCATCGGCTACCTCGGGAGTGACTTCCGTTCCCCGATTGATTGGACCGGGTGCCATGATCAAGATATCATCTTTGGCATTTGCCATCCGCTCACCCGTCATGGCATAGAGCAGGGCGTATTCGCGCACCGATGGGAACGGTCGCGTGATTTGCCGTTCAAACTGGATTCGCAAAAGATTCAGTACATCACAACGAGGGAGGATCGCATCCAGGCTATACGCGACTTCTACCCCCAATTCCTCCCAACGACGAGATACCAAGGTCGAGGGACCACAGACAATAACGTGGGCACCCAGTTTCTTTAATCCCCAGATATTGGAACGTGCGGTCCGACTATGTGAGATATCGCCAATCAACGCGACAGTCAGCCCCTTGATTTTTTTCCGATGCTCTCGAATCGTCATGATATCAAGAAGACCTTGCGTCGGATGCTCGTGTGCGCCATCTCCAGCATTAATCACACTGCAGCGGATATTCTTTGCCAGCAGGTGGGGTGTTCCCGGTGTTCGGTGTCGAACGACCACGGTATCCACATTCATGGCTTCAATATTTTTAGCCGTGTCGATGAATGTCTCGCCTTTTGAGAGGCTGCTTCCCGCGGAAGAGAAATCAATCACATCTGCACCAAGTCTTCGAGCCGCTAAAGAAAAACTAGTCCGAGTGCGTGTAGAGTTCTCAAAGAAAAGATTCGCAACCGTCGTGCCCTGGAGTAAGTCTATTTTTTTGGCACACCCATTGGTCATTCCTTTGAGTTGCTGCGCCGTATCCAGAATAGTTGTGATTTCCTCAGCAGAGAGGTGTTCTAGTCCCAGAAGATCCGCCTGGGTCCAGTTATCAGTCGCAATCGTTTTATCCATGACTGGTGTGTTCATAGCAGTATTTTAACCCCGAGCTGGGGAACTAGGATTTGAACCTAGACTAAGTGATTCAGAGTCACTCGTGCTACCGTTACACTATTCCCCAGAATGTCTTCTCTCTAGATTAACACATCTCCCAGAAGATCTTCTCCCCAGGAGAGCCCAGCGGATGGATCCAGTCTCTACGGACAGACCAACCAGCGGAGGGGAAACCGTTACCGTCACAAGCGCGCTGCTCCCTAAGGAAGACAACCATACCCTTCATAAAATAACCTAGGTAGGGCTTGGTACGGCGTCAAGGGTCAACCCGTTTTGGCCTCTCTTTTAGGGCTCGCATGCGGGTGTTGACTTTGTTTTCGGCTGCTTCCCCCCCGGCTTTGACTCCCATAAAATGGCGGCTGTTTCTTTTGCTGTGCGTTGAGCATCTGGAGCGTCAATTTTTAATCGTATTTTTTCCTCGCAAGTGACGGTGCTGTCGATGCCCGAAGGAAGTTTGATCATAACCGTAGGCCCTACGATGGGGCAAAAATACAAGCTCAATCAGCCAAAGATGGTTATGGGTCGTCACCCTGATTGCGAGATAGTGATCGATGCTGGAGCGGTAAGTCGACAGCACGCACAGATCATCCTGGCGGACGACAATTTCTACATTGAAGATTTGCAAAGTCGAAACGGCACCTATGTCAACGATCGCCGGATAGAGGGTCGGAAGCTTCTGTGTCACGCAGACAGTTTACGAATCTGCGATGTCGCCTTTCGCTTCGAAGACGATGTGTTTCTTAAGAAGCAAGCTGCGACTGCCCGAGATACGGGATTTGCGATTGATATAGGATCTTCGCAGTCGGTGGTGATCGATGACGATCGTGATGCGCCGAGCGGTTCCAAAATGATGACCAAAATTGAGGTCTCAGATACCGCGAGGATGCGACTCGACACAAACCCAATCACAAAACTCAAGGCCGTACTTGAGATTACACGCAGTTTGGGGAGATCACTTTCGATCGATGACGTTCTACCGAAGGTATTGGACAGTTTGTTTATTATTTTTCCGCAGGCGGATCGAGGATTTATTGTCCTCACCGAAGGCGATGAGGGACGACTCATACCGAAGGCGGTTAAGTTCCGTCGCCCCAATGAGGACGATGAAATTCGTATCAGCCGCACTATTGTTGATGAAGTGATGTCGAGCAAGGAAGCGATTCTTTCGGCGGATGCGGCAACCGATAGCCGCTTCCAAATGAGTCAGAGTGTAGCGGATTTTCGTATACGTTCGATGATGTGTGCACCACTACTCGATAGCGAGGGAAATGCTCAGGGTGTGATCCAGATTGACACACTCAATCAAACAGCGCGGTTTCGGGGTGAAGATCTAGAAGTCCTTGGCGGGGTGACTGCCCCCGCAGGTATAGCCGTAGAAAATGCGCAGTTGCACGAAGATCAGCTCAAACAGCAGGTCCTGCAGCGCGATCTGCAGATGGCTCGACGTGTGCAGTTAGGATTTTTACCTTCGGCACCACCAGAGGTTCCCGGCTATCATTTTTTTGATTATTACGATGCAGCGTATGAAGTCGGCGGCGATTACCACGATTACATCGAACTACCGGATGGACGATTGGCAATTATTGTAGCGGATGTTTCCGGTAAGGGGATTTCAGCGGCTTTGTTGACCGCGAAACTCTCTGCAGAGATGCGTTTCTGTTTAGCAACGGAATCGACTCCTGCGGCGGCAGTGACGAAGCTGAATAACGTTTTTAGTCAGGGAGGCTGGGAGGATCGCTTCATCACAATGATTCTCATGGTTCTCAATCCGCCCAGTGGAGAAGTAACGCTTGTGAATGCCGGGCACATGCCACCCTTGGCGCGTTTGGGTAATCAGCCTGTAGAAATGCCCGGTTCGGAAAATGCAGGGCTTCCAATCGGTGTTACGGAAGACTTTGACTACGACTCGTATCAGCTACGGTTGGAACCGGGTGATAGTCTCGCTGCATTCACTGATGGGTTCAGCGAAGCGATGAATGCAAATGAAGATCTTTACGGCCTCGAACAACTCGAAGCGCGGTTTGCGGACCCGGTGAGTAGTCTTTCCGATTTAGGCCGTCACATTCTAGAGGATGTCAAACGGCATGTGGCAGGCCACCCTCAAAGTGACGATATGTGCTTAGTTTGTGTAGGGCGGGACGGATAGGCAGGATCAAGTGAATTGTTCCTGCTCGTTGCAGGCTGTAAAGTCTTCATTGTTCCTAACAGCATCCGTCTTCCGGTTCGCAACAACCACCCTTCGGTAGTATTGTCAGGGAAGCGTCGCGTTTTCTCGAAGGTTTGATATTCTGTGGAGGTTGTGTGTGGGTGCCAAAAGCTTGCGCTTCCGATTCTTCAATCTTTGCTTCTGCTGGGAGCAGCGAAAGTTGTTCGCGATAGGGATATTGAGAAAATGCATCAAACATTTTTCCAGAAACTGAAGAGCGCACGCCTCGCTCAAAGACATGCCCTTGTTCGTTGGTAACGCTTTTCCAGGGACCATGGTAGATGACCGCTTGGTGCAGATCTAAATCGGGTTTGTCGTTTGCTTTGAAGGCACGAACGGTGAGGCTGCGAAATTCAATACCTTCTACAATAGCCCATGCCTCTGCCTGTCTTTTGACAATCTCAACGCCGTAGAAATTGTTTTCTTCAAAAGCTTCTAAGAATTTATGCTCGGCGAATGCACCACTGATGCAACCGCTCCAGAGGGCAGGGTCGTTTTGCAGATGGACCGGAACGGTTTCGTCACTGACGATATCGCTAATGACGGCTCGTCCTCCCGGGCGGAGCACCCGAAATATTTCCGAAAACATTTGTTTCCGGTATTTGGGATCAACCAAATTAAGCACACAGTTAGAAACGACCACATCCATTGAATTGCTCGCGATCATCGGTTGCATTTTTCGTTGATCTTCGGCCCAGCAATTGGCCCGTTCCCAGTCGCTGTAATTTTGGATTGGGTTGACTGCGAGAAAAGCTTGGAATGCCCCAAAATCCAGCGCTAGATCCTGAATATTTCCCTGAAAAAAAGTAGTATTGTGCCAGCCTACGCGTTCGCCGATCTGTTGTTGATAACGGCGGGCTAAAGCGAGCATCTCCTCGTTTTGATCCACGCCGAGGACGCGCCCTTCAGGGCCGACGACCTGCGAGAGAATGTAACAAATCTTTCCCCCGCCAGAGCCAAGATCGAGCACGGTTTCCCCAGAGGTAACATACTCGGAGGGATTTCCGCATCCATAGTCGCGATCAATCAAATCTTGAGGAAGTACCTCCAGATATGTACCTTCGTATTCAACGGGACAGCAGAGCGCAGGCTCTTTTTCAGCGGCCGCCGCGGTGTAACGCTGTCGAACCGCGTTTTCAATGTCGATATCGGTTTCTTGTTGTTTCATCGGCCATTTCGAAAGTGAATTTATGAAGCAAAAATCATGCGGGACACCGCCATGATAATGCACAATCTTTCCCGTGTCACGCCATCTCCCCGGAGAGCGAGAAGCTGTTCAACTGCCACAATAACTTGACAGTCGTATTAACGAGAGCACGAAACGAAGAAACAAGTACTGTAAGTATTTCAGCCTACAGACTTAGTTATTGATCGGTAGGATACCAGAAAAATTGCCGTCGCGGCGTTCCCATTCGCGACGCACTTCACCCAAGCCATAAACGCACATTTCAAATTCGTGGCTCAGACGCCGCAAGACCACATTCTGGGATTCTTTATCATTACCGGGAATAGTGCTTGCGATGTAGTAGGCCCGTTTTCCCTGTTCGCAATAATCTAGAAAAAAATCTTTACGTTCCATATTTTGCATTTGCTGCAGCGATTCGGGATACAATCCAGTCCAAAACAGAGTGAAATCCCCAACGTGTTGGTGGAGATCCCTTCGAGCTTCACCGATTCTTTCCTGGCCTTCGAGCATCATGCCGGCAACTTCCTCAAGACGTCGCCCCGCAAGATCCCGAAGGTGATAGACAGCATCGTTACGAAGAAACCGTACCAAGAGCCCGGCAACATAATCGACAAGTGGTGGATCGGCGACACCTAACCGGGCGACAAAAGCATGTTCTGTTAGCCCAGTAAAGAATTGTCCAAGCGTCTGTTGAGGCGTGGGTTTCATGCGAATGCAACCTCCCGAATGCGCCAATGATATAGGATAAGATCGTCACACAAGACTCTGATTCTTTTATTAATTTACACGTTTCTCTTTTTTTGCGTCAACAAAAAAACAATGTTGGTTGTGCTGCGTATTTGGAAACCATTGCTGTGGTAAGTACTTGCGCAGAACATCGACCCTGGCAGTGGTAGATTGTGGATACGGAAGTTTTGCTCGCAGTGATACTGAAGCATCAACTGTGTGGAGGAAAGCTGCAAAACGGGCTACTTAGCAGGCGGCTAGTGCCGTAGTTAAGGTTTTAACGTACGCTTCAACTTCCTTGAGTGTTTCAGGATCCATTCCGGCCGCATCTGCTTTGATTGGAGTCGATCCAAAACGACGTACGATTGCGCTTCCTACGATGATTCCATCTGCAACCGGAGCGAGCATGCGAATATGATCGGGCGTGCTAATGCCAAATCCGATACACACAGGCAGGCTTGTTTTTTCCTGTAACGATTGCACACTCTCTAAAATTTCTTGCGGCAGTTTTTGACGTTCCCCTGTAATACCGACTACGGAGACGTAGTAAATGAAACCAGTCGTCGCTGCGATGATCTGTTCGGCTCGGTTCGGTGGCGTATTGGGCGTAATCAATTGAATGAGGCTCATATCGACATCCCTGCAAATGGCCTGCAACTCACTCGATTCCTCCACCGGAAGGTCGGGGACGATCAAGCCCGAAACGTGTGCCTGCTTTGCCGCCTCGACGTAGTTTGCGGGGCCACGACGGTGAATGATGGAATGGCTTACCATCGTTACTACCGGCGCAGCTAAGGCACGCACTGTTTTTTGAAGCATTTGAAAAATGTCTTCCAGCCCAATGCCTGACTTTAATACGCGTGTGTAGGAGGCTTGAATCACCGGCCCATCGGCAATCGGATCACTGTAGGGAATCCCCACTTCACAGAGATGACTTCCTTGAGCAACCAGCGCCGCGAGCAATTGGCTTGTGGCTTGAAGATTTGGGTCCCCGGCCGTGATGAAGGGAATGAAAGCCTTCTCTCCGCGTGCCCTGAGTTGGGTGAACAATTCATCCACTGCGGACATTCGTTTTCCTTTGCATTTGGAATTAAACTTCTGAAATCAATCCGCGCTTTCTCCGCGCAGGCGAGCAATTTCAGCCGTGTCTTTGTCACCGCGACCAGAGAGACATACGATTATTTTTTGGCTTACGGGTCGTTCTTTTGCTATCTGCATGGCGACCCAAACCGCATGTGAAGTTTCAATCGCAGCGAGTATTCCCTCAGTTTTTGCCAGGGCATCGAATCCCGTTAAGGCATCATCATCTCGGCAGCAGTCGTAGCGAACGCGTCCAGTCGCTTTCCAATAGCTGTGCTCTGGACCGACCCCCGGGTAGTCCAACCCGGCAGAAATCGAATGGACATCGCACGTTTGACCATCATTGTCCTGCATCACGTAGCTATAGCTCCCATGAAGGACTCCCGGTTTTCCATAGGTGAGTGGTGAGGCATGATCTCCAGGGTTGCTGGACCGGCCTCCCGCTTCAATACCAACAAGTTCTACATCGGCGTGATCAATAAAGGGGTAGAACATCCCCGCCGCGTTGCTGCCACCACCGACACACGCCACAACAACATCCGGTAGCGATCCTGTTTGCGCTTGGGACTGCTGTATTGTTTCTTGACCAATGACGGACTGAAAGTCGCGAACGATCAAGGGAAAAGGGTGTGGGCCGACTACGGAACCAAGGATGTAGTGCGTATCTTTCACCGAAGCCATCCAGTCGCGCATGGCTTCGTTGATGGCATCGCGGAGTGTTCGCGAACCGCTGTTCACACCACGTACTTCAGCGCCGAGGAGCTTCATGCTGTAGACATTAGGGGCCTGTCGCCGGATGTCTTCTTCCCCCATATAGACGGTACAGGGTAGCCCAAAGTGAGCACACGCTGTTGCAGTTGCAACACCATGTTGTCCGGCTCCCGTTTCTGCAATCACACGCGTTTTCCCCATTCGACGTGTAAGGAGTGCTTGGCCGAGCGTATTGTTGATCTTGTGGGCGCCCGTGTGATTGAGGTCCTCTCGCTTGAGGTAAATTTGCGCACCACCGCATTTTTTAGTCAATCGAGACGCATGGTAGAGAGGAGATGGCCGACCGACATAATGTTTCAGCAGGCTGCTCAGTTCATTCTGAAAGACAGCATCTTCACGCGCTTGGTGATATTCGGCTGCTAATTGATCAAGGGCTGGTGTGAGTGTTTCTGGGACATAGCGTCCGCCAAAATCTCCAAAACGACCAGCTTCGTTGGGAACTACAGGGGAAGTTTTCATGACATAATAAGTATAGTAAGGTTCTCCGCACCAAGGATGCTTTGGTGTCCGAAATACCCGAATTCCTATCAGAGCGAGCATAGGCCGGTCGGCTTTAGTTGTCGAGTCGGGACTTATGGATTCTGGAGTGCTGTGCCGACCCGAGTCTTACCATCCAAGTTTGTTTCTGGTCCCCATAAAGTAGGATGGATATGCGTGGAAAGTAGGCCTCATTTTTAAGGGCATCGCCTCGGTTAGATTCTTGTATCTACCAGGAATCGATTGACTGGAAGTTTTAGCGCGTGCAGTGCAGTGCAGTAAGGCGTTGCCGAACGGTAGTGGCCTGTGCTACAATCTCGGCTAAGCCTGAGAGGGTGGGCAACATGTGTCGCCATGCAGCACTTGGTTTGTATTTTCTTGTGCGCACAGTATGAAAATCGGCTCGATTACAAGGGAGATTTGATCATGGCAGACGGAAATTATTTGTTCACCAGTGAATCCGTAAGTATGGGGCATCCGGACAAGTTAGCAGACCGTATTTCTGACGGTGTTCTTGATGCGATTTTCGAGCAGGATCCCCACAGTCGCGTCGCTTGTGAGACAATGGTCACAACGGGTATTGTCGTGATCGCGGGCGAAATTACGACCAAGGCAGTGATCGATTACCCGGAGGTTATCCGCGATATAATTCGAGAGGTTGGTTATACGGACGACCAAATGGGAATCAATGCAGACACGTGCGCGGTCATGGTATCGATCGATAAACAAAGTCCTGATATTGCCCAGGGTGTAGATGATGATTTAGATAGTGGTAAGGATGTGGGCGCTGGTGATCAAGGGTTGATGTTCGGTTACGCTTGCGATGAAACCGAAGAGATGATGCCACTGCCGATTGCTCTTTCGCACCGCATTTTAAACCGCCTGACAAAGGCGCGTCAGGATGGCGAGGTTGACTGGTTGCGTCCCGACAGCAAAAGCCAAGTCACCGTCGAATACGAAGGTGATACGCCAGTCCGTATCGACACGGTCGTCGTTTCCACGCAGCACGCGCCCGAAGTGAGTCAGGAAGAAATACAGGATTTTGTGGTCAAAGAAATCATCATGCCCGTCTTGCCAGCAGAACTCGACAAGGGAGACATCACCTACCACATTAATCCCACGGGACGCTTTGTGGTTGGTGGTCCGCACGGAGACTGTGGGCTGACGGGGCGCAAAATTATCGTCGATACGTACGGCGGGTGGGGTAGGCACGGCGGAGGCGCATTCAGCGGAAAGGATCCCACCAAAGTGGATAGAAGCGCCGCGTATATGGCGAGGCACGTGGCAAAAAATATTGTTGCTGCTCGGCTTGCCAGTCGTTGTGAGGTCCAGTTTGCATATGCGATCGGTGTTGCTGAACCAGTCAGTGTGCACGTTGACACACAGGGAACGGGCCAGATTGACGATACGCGACTTTGTGCGTTGGTTCGAGAACATTTTGAATTAACCCCACGGGGGATTATCGAATATCTGGATCTTCGACGACCGATTTATCGGCAGACCGCGTCGGGCGGACACTTTGGTCGCTCAGAACCTGAATTCACGTGGGAAAACACGGATCGTGCTGCGACGCTCGCAAAGTCGGCCGGCTTGGTTGATCAAGCTGCCCAATAGTAGAGGCGACTACTGAAAAGGATAAAGGCCGGGCATGGAGGCATCTGGTTCGATAGCGGCAGCTTGCCGATCAAGGGCTGGGGATCTGTTCCCCTGGTTCCGGGCTCCGCTGGTGGCCACAACCGTCTGTACTGCAACACTGTTGTTTACGTTTTCTGGTTTGGTTGCTATGCGTCGCTTTTGGGGAGGTCTTCAATCGGCTCCAAGTCTCTCGGCACTTGTTGCGGTCGCGTTCATGTTAGCCGTACTTTCCTCTGTCGTGCACTGCGGAACGCAGTTGCTCTGTCACAAGGATTCCGCAGCCTATCGCGCGGCACAGGGGTTGTTGCCACTGAGTCTTGCTATAGCCGTCTTCTCTATTTGCCTTCCGAGTAGTTCAGTGTTTGCGATCTTACTTATCGTGGTGGTTCTTGGGAGTGAAGAATTATTCTGGCTTGTCCGTCCAGCCCTGCTTCGAGATCGAACGAATCGGCGGCCTGCGAAGAGACAGCCCGACCCTGTGCAGATTGTGGTACATGAAAATAAACAGGCGGCAGGCAAGGATTTTGTTGCTGATTTTTCACCGGAGGTTATTCGCAGGATTGAGCGGACACGCGGACCTGCGGGCGAAGATATTTGTCGGGGACAGATTCGCTCGGAATTTTTTCCGGGCCAACGAACGGCAGAGATTCATCTAGAATTTTGTCCGCCGTTTCATACAAGTCCTGTGCTGCATATCGAACAGATCGAAGGACCAGAGGCACTCGTGAAAGCGACGCAGGTTCTTCCCTACGGTGCGCGGTTGGAGGTCCGACTTGCCCGCAGTGGATCCGAGCGGTTTGAGACACGAATCGAGTTTTCTGCTATCGTCGAGGCGGGTGAAGAAGCATAGTTCTTGCCCGATCACTATTCTTGCAGACCCGCTTTGCGGGTCGGCAACGGATCGCAATAATGACGCTATCTGAATTGTCACCGTTGCCTCAAAAGTTAGGTATATTCCGCATGGCCCGTTGGCCCCGTCATAAGTGGACGACATTGTTTACCTATGTGACGATGTTCTTGTTTTTTCCACTGCTTTGCTATCTTGCTTTCCTTTTTGTGAGGGGTCGGTAGCCTTGTTGAGGTTATTTTAAAGCGCATGAAAAAAGATCTGCTCGCACTCCTGCGTCCCCACCATCAAGAGCATCTCGTTGCATTTTGGGATGAACTCGATGAAATACAGCGGTCCAGGTTATCAGCTCAGATTAAAAAAATTGATCTGCCGAGAGTTGCAGAAATGTATTTACAATGTCGCGAAGGGCTCGGCCAGTCGCAGGCGGCTCTCCATGCACAACCGCCTGTTGCGGTGAGAATGAGCGGTTCGAGAGCAGCGGATGCAGAAGCGGAAAGGCTAGGGCTTGCCGCGCTTTCGGAGGGTACGGTTGCTGTGGCCCTTGTTGCTGGAGGGCAGGGGTCTCGTCTCGGGTTCGATCATCCTAAGGGGATGTATCCGATTGGACCGCTTTCCGGTGCTTCGCTGTTCGATATTTTGCTGGGCAAAGTGGCCGCCACCAGCGAGGTCGCAGGTGCCGCGGTTCCCGTTTATCTGATGACCAGTCCCGCTACCCATGCGGAGACGCAGGAGTACTTGAAGCATGCTGAGAATTTTGGGATTTCCCCAGCGGAAGTCACCGTTTTTTGTCAAGGCACGCTGCCGGCAGTAGATGCCGCTACGGGAAAGTTGCTGCTGGAGTCGAAAGAGTCTTTGTTCTTGAGTCCCGATGGTCACGGTGGAATGCTCGCTGCACTTCAGCAGAGTCAGGCGTTGCGGGATATGCAGCAGCGAGGAATAAAACATCTCTTTTATTTTCAAATTGATAATCCGCTGGCAACGGTTTGCGACCCGGTCTTAATAGGTCATCACATTCTCGCTCAGAGCGAATACACACTCCAAGTCGTTGCCAAACAGGAGCCGGAAGACAAAGTCGGTAATGTGGTGGAGGTTGAGGGCAAAACGCAGATTATTGAATACAGTGACCTGTCTGCGGAGGCCGCTCACTTGCGGAACGAAGACGGATCTCTCAAGTTATGGGCAGGCAGTATTGCGGTTCATGTTTTTGACGTGGAATTTCTTTGTCGCATGGCTCGACAAGGTAATGCTTTGCCGGTTCACTGTGCGCACAAGAAGGTCGCTTTTGTCGATGTAGAAGGGCAGCCTACGGAACCGGTCGAACCGAATGCAATTAAGTTTGAGCAGTTTATTTTTGATCTGCTTCCGTATGCATCGCAGACGATGACGGTGGAAGTGGATCCGGCAGTGGCGTTTGCTCCGCTGAAGAATGGTCCGGGAGCGGCGACCGATACGGCGAAGCATGTGCAACAACAGATCATGCACTTCCATCGCGAAATGTTGCGTGCGGCTGGGTTTCAGGTGGGTGAGACTACCCGGGTTGAGATTGATCCCCGATTTGCACTTACCGCTGCGGCTTTGAAGGACAAAATACCGGCAGGGTCTATTGTAGAAGATAGCACGCACTTCCATTGAGTCGTTGAGTCAGCTTTGTGATTTTGGACAGAAAGGATTGGATATTCATATGATCCATGCCGTCATCATGGCGGGCGGTGCGGGAACCCGCTTCTGGCCGGAGAGTCGCGCCGATTTCCCGAAACAACTTCTAACGTTGACCGGTAATCGTTCGATGATTCAGACCACCGTCGATCGAATTCAGGGGCTCATACCCGAAGATCGTATTTTGGTGGTGACTGGCGAAAGGTTAGTTGAAAAAATGGTAGATCAACTACGGACGCTGCCAAGCGAATCCATAATAGGAGAACCTTGCCGTCGGGATACCGCGCCCTGTATCGGCTTGGCAGCACTACTGTGTGCGGAAAACGATCCGGACGCCACAATGGTTGTGATGCCTGCAGACCATGTGATTGAACAAACCGAATCATTTTGTCACGCGGTAGAATATGCGGCCCAACTTATTGAAGAGGCTCCGGGGCGGATTGCTACATTCGGGATTCCACCCTCCTATCCGGCCGAAACTTTTGGCTATATCGAACGAGGGGATCAACTTGAAACCGGTGCGGAGCAGGGGAGTGATGCGGTCGCTTTTCAAGTTAAACAATTTCGGGAAAAACCGAAGGCGGAGGTCGCCGAGCGTTATCTGCAGGCAGGCACCTTTTACTGGAACTCGGGTATTTTTGTCTGGAAAGCAGTCACTATTCTGGAGGAATTGCAGCGACGAGAACCAGAAATGCTCATGCATTTGGAAGCAATTGCGCAAGGGCGAGGAAGGAAAGATTTTGCCGAGATTTTCACGAGCGAATTTTCTGCAATTCGAGGTGTATCCATTGACTATGCGGTGATGGAGCATGCACAAGATATTGTAGTGATCGAAGCACCCTTCGATTGGGACGACGTTGGAAACTGGACCGCAGTGAGTCGGTTGCGAGGTACTGATGGAAATGGAAATACCGTAGTCGGCCAACATTTGGGACTCGATACAAAGAATTCGATTATTCGAGGACAAGATGGACATCTGCTGGTCACTTTGGGGGTTGAGGGTGTGATCGTCGTCCAAACGCCGGATGCAACCTTAGTTGCAGATCGAAATAACGAGGAATCGATTCGGAAATTAGTCAAGATGATTGAAGAAAAGGGTTGGACAGAATACCTTTAATGTGACTATCGTTCGTTTGGAGATGAATAAAAAATTCCAGTGGTCTAAGATTTTCCGAGTTACTAGTCAGGATGTTTTGCGTCCTGCAAAAGAGGCTTTGTTTAAAGCAGAGAGAGTCATCACATATTTTTATTTTAAGTGTGCTGCTTCGAAGCAGGGAAAAGTGTTATGAAAAGTTGTGTGCTTGCATATTCGGGTGGGCTTGATACGAGTGTCATTTTGGGATGGCTGATGGAGGAGGGATATCAAGTACACTGTGTCTACGTCGACCTGGGTCAGCCTTGTGAAGATCAAACTGAAATTATGGAGAAAGCAAGAAGTCTAGGAGCCGCATCCGCTCGTTCGGTGGATGTCCGTGAAGAGTTGTGCGGCGACTTTGCTTTTCCTGTCCTTCAATGGCAAGCGCGTTATGAGGGGGTCTATTTGCTCGGGACATCCATCGCCCGCCCCCTGATTTCGAAGGCGTGTCTAGAGGTGGCCCGCGAAGTTGGTGCAACGGCATTCGCCCACGGCGCAACTGGAAAGGGAAACGATCAGTGTCGGTTTCAATTAGCGGCCGAGGCCCTTTGCCCCGATATTGAGATGATTGCACCCTGGCGAATGGAGAAATTTCGCGCACGTTTCCCAGGTCGAAAAGAGATGATTACGTTTTGCGAAGAGAAAAGCATTCCGGTAAAAGCATCGATTGAAAAGCCCTATAGTAGCGATGAAAACTGTCTGCATATCAGCTATGAGGCAGGGGCCCTCGAGGATCCGGGGGGCTGCGGTGTCGATCTTGTAGACTTCGGGATGACCGTCTCGTTAGACGAAGCACCGGATCAAGCTGAAAGCGTGACGGTTTCGTTTGAATCGGGGTGTCCGGTTGCGGTCGATGGCAAGCAGGCTTCGGGCTTAGAGATTGTCGAACAGTTGAATCGCCTCGGTGGGCGTCATGGTATTGGGCGGATCGACATGATCGAAAATCGCTTTGTGGGGATGAAAAGCCGAGGAGTCTACGAAGCCCCCGGGATGACCATTTTATATGAAGCACATCGTCTGCTAGAACAGTTGACTCTTGATCGAGACCTCCTTCATCTCCGCGATCGTTTGGCGGTTGAGGTTGCTGAAATGGTCTATTACGGATTTTGGTATTGTCCCAAAATGGATGCCCTGATGCGGTTCATCGATCAAGCCAGTCGTCCGGTCACGGGCCAGGTCCGGTTGCGGCTCTACAAGGGAAATCTGGTGGTCGAGGAGCGGACGAGTCCATTCAGTTTGTACGACCAAAGTGCAGCCAGCATGGAGGGTGGAGGATCGTACAACCAGGAGGACGCCGAGGGTTTTCTGCGGCTGCAGGGACTCCCACTCCGCGTTCAGGGAAGGGTGCATCCGCGCGATTATTGAGAGAACGCCTTAAGGATTTGGTGTCGTGTCCTGCGTAGATTCTTGTAGATCATTTTCTTTGCCAGACTCTTTTTCTTCCGCGGGCAGACTTTTTTCATTCGGAATACTGTATTGTTCCGGCTTAAGAAATCCCTGTGGCTTCCCGTTTTGATCGAGCCAAAAGATCCCAACGCGTCCCGCCTGGTATCCGAAGGCAACAAAGTCCTTAGGTTGGGTCAGGGAGCGAGCCGCGATAAATCCACCTCCTCCACCTCCTCCGAGGACAAGCATTTCTTGGTTTTCATCCGAGAGCAGGGTGATTGCGCCCTGCGCCTTTTCAAAATCGGGTTCATTGTCTTTCAAAGCTGGCGCGTTATGGAGCACAACTTTGGGAATGCCTTTTTGATCAAGAATATGCAATCGCCGACACTGGATGAGTGCCCCCCCTATTTCACGAAAGTTGGCGTTCCCCCCTTGGATCCTACCCACTTCAAGTTGCTCGACTTTAAGATTTTTCAACTGGAGATTTTTCTGCTGTGAATTGAGCTTATCCTTCAGGCTAATGCTGATCACAAGAAACAGCAGAGGATATACGATCCAACGTTCGCGTTTTATCATTTTATGCTTTTGCTTTATTGAGGTACATTGAAGGGTCGATTGGCACCGCCCTAAAACGAATCCACAGTCAGGTACGCGCGCTCTCCGGGATCATTCTTTTTTGCGACGCGAGTCTTCTTATTCTATCGAGATCTTTCTCTCTGTCTCTCCCGTTCAAGAATATTTTTTATTAGCGAAACTGCTGAAGGGTTCCCTGGAGGGCATTCTTGAATTTGCTAAAATGAGCATCCCAGTTTGAATCATGGTTCAGCCACTGCATATGCAAGTATAGGATTGTTGTATGAAATTACTCGTGGTTCTAGCTCAAGATGAAGAGCATGCATTTTTCTCTGGGCCTACTTTTTTTCTGAGTATAATCATCATTTGCTTTTTATTAATGGTTTCTGTTGCTGTTAAGGAATGGTGGGCAAAGAGAAAAAAGGATGACCAAGATAATGACGTCTATACTGAAGAGGAATCTGAGTTATCGACGGATGATAGAGAGGTGGTAGAGGCAGGGACGATAGAGAGCAAAGCGGAGAAAAAACAAGCGGCGCGGGAAGCCAAGCAGATAAAAAAACAAGAGAAAGAAGCGAAGAAAAAAGAGAAGGCGGCGGCAAAAGCTAAGGCAAAGGCAGCCAAAAAAACGAAAAAGAAAAAGAAGAAGTAAAAGGTAAGTACATCGGCTTTGTAGCGGTGCGGTTCCCTGCCGTCTGGAAGAAGTCAACAGGCCTGCTATTATGGCCGATGTCTCAAAAAGAGCTTTATGCGTTTTCGAGCGAGAGGATCGGATATGGAATTTCAAAGTATGGTTTTGCGAGGATTTATTTTCACGCTCGTTGCTGGTCTTACTGGTATTTCAGTCGGACAGGCCGAGACGACAAGAGAAGAGAAGGTCGGTGATTTTGCGCTTCATATTCCGGGCGCTTGGAAAAAGGAGCAGCCGAGTTCGAAGATGCGGGCTCTGCAGTTCCGTATTCCAGCAGGCACTGGAGACCAGCGACCCGCGGAGCTAGCCGTTTTTAACTTCAAGGGTGGTGGTAGCGTCGATCAGAACATCAAGCGATGGATTGACCAGTTTGATACTGAGGGGCGCAAACAGCAACTGTATGAGGGAAAAACTGCCAATGGTCGGTATTGGCTTGCCGATATCAGTGGCACCTACAACAAATCGATCGGCCCACCTTTTCTTCGCAAGACTCAAAGCGAACCGGGAAGCCGCGTCTTGGCGATGATCTTTGTGGGGAAGCAAGGAACGGTCTTGTACCTAAAGTTGGTCGGTCCGGACAAAACAGTCTCTGCCCAGGCAGAGCAAATGAGAAACGTTGTCGGTGCCGAGTTGGGGCCAGAAAAGCCCTATGCATTCGGCTCTTAAAAGATGCTTTTGGTAAAGAATAGTGAAAAATCGGGCCCGTTTGTAACTCGGGCTTCAAAGTGGTTGGGCAAAGATGCATTATCTGTACTTAGGTCTGGCGATTGTCTCGGAGGTGGTGGCAACCGTACTTTTAAAACGTTCGGAAGGCTTTACTAAACTCGGCCCGGCTCTGCTGAGCCTTACAGGCTACGCAATCTCCTTGGTCTTGTTGTCTCTGACACTTCGTACGATTCCCACTGGGGTTGCCTACGCCATTTGGAGTGGTTTGGGAGTTGTACTGATTGCGATACTCAGTTTCTTTGTGAATGACGAATCGATCGATAAAGCGGGCATCGCGGGTTTGGTACTTATTGTTGCCGGAGTTGTCGTGCTCCAACTCTTTTCTAAAATGACAACCGGCCATTAGTAATCGTTTGCCGCAAAGATATACCGTGGACTTATGGGCCGTAATATTGAAATAAAAGCGCGGGCTCATGATTTTGAATATCAGCAAGCGAAGGTTCAAGAGATAACGGCCCATGCAAGCCAGTATATTTCACAGCGGGATACGTTCTTTGCTGTTGAGCATGGCCGGCTTAAACTCCGAGAGTTTGCTGACGGCACCGGTGAACTGATCTATTACCAGCGCGATGATGCGAGCGGTCCGCGACAGTCTGATTATTCGATCAGCAAAACATCATCCCCGAAGACGCTAAAAGAGATAGTCGCTCAGGTTTTGCCTGTCGTGGGCCAGGTCATTAAACAGCGGTGGCTCTATCTTGTGGGACAGACGCGGATTCACTTTGATCGAGTCGAGAACCTGGGCGAATTTATTGAGCTCGAGGTTGTACTCGAAAAGCAGCAAAGACCAAGTGAAGGCGAACACATTGCGGCAGAGTGGATGAAGAAAATTGAGATTGCCCCAGAGGATTTACTGGGCGAAGCATACATCGATCTTCTCAACCGAAAGAGTTTTTAGCGATCTTCCGGGGAAGGATAGGGCCATGGACCGAATCGCCGTTCCCGATATTCCATCAAGCCGTGTGCAGCGTGGTACAACGATCCACATTCCAACGGGATTGGCTCCGTTTTTTTGAAGAGTTTGCAGAGTTGTAGTACCGCTTGTTCGACCCAAGGTTCAGAAAGGCGCTCAGGCGGAAGCGACAAGGCAAGAAATTCAAGCGTGTGGCCTGTCGTATTGATACGTAACGCCAAATCAGCTGAGGTTCCAGGCCGGGAAAAATAGTTGGTGGAAAAAGAACCGTCGGGTTGCTGAAATTGGCGAGCGGTTTCAATCGCTCCAGCGATTTTGTCTTCAGCGTTTTTCCAGGGACCCTGTATCTCACCGCCACGATCGCGATAGGCATCAATCGCCATCGTCATGCCGATCAGTCGATGCGACCCCCCGCATGCACTCATCGTAAGGTCCTGATCGGCTTCCATTTGAACAACTTTTTCGAGATTCCAGGTTTCTCCATCCGCTGCCTGCCAATTTTGATCGAAGTTGTCGAGATATCGCGTAAGCGCGATCAGAGACCAACTACATTCCTTTCCAGGAAAGATATCCCACATCGATTGCTGGACAACGTCCCATAATTGATATTCTTGCCCCTGGAAATTAATTTTTTCTTCTTTCGGCAAACCGCACTGACTCATCACGGCCAACCATTGGTCCTCGTGGCCCTGTCCCGTTTTGGTTCCGGGTTCCATGACCATTTTTAAACCCCTTCGACCGCCGGGAAGATCTTTACTTCCGTGCCTCAGGGTCCAACCTTCCATCTGATGACCGTCCAAAACCCACTGCATGGCTGGGACGGAGTCATCCCCGTTTTGCACCTGAAACTTCATGCCGAACGGGAGGGCTCCGTGAAGGATTTGCCAGGCTGCGTTCACATCGAGATTGAGTTGTCGCTCGTTGAATGTATAAAGCAGCGCCTCATCGACCATTTTCTGCAACTGATCGTCCGGAACGTCAGTCGGTGTGTCCGCCGTTCTCTTTGGCTCCTTGATGGGTTCCGTTCCGCAGCCTAGGAACAAGGCCAATAGTAGGAGGGTGACCAGACGAATACGCATCAAAAAATCTCCGATTCTTATGAGGGTGCGAGTCGAAGCATACCAACCCAGGGAATGGCAAGCCAGATTGAATTCTTCGGGGCGTATCTACTAGAGAAACCTCCCGAAGGGCCGCTCTTCTCCGGTTGCGTCGATTTTAGCCCTTATTTTTAGTTGGCCGCCATGATTGATTTTAGGCAGCGCGCTTTTCAGTGCGGTGGTCTTTTTTTAATTGGTCAACCTGCCAGTCGAATTTGATGCCAGTGCACGGGAAAAACATGAATTGGTCGCTCTTGGAAATGTTCCAGCGGTGGAAATGCAGTATGTCAACAAGGTGCTTCATACGGCTGCTTTAATATATAGGTTGCAGCAAAGTTGCAAGCCGTTATGACACTTGTTTATTTTGTGATGCGATTACGCGACTGATCGAATTTGCCGAAGCGAATACCGAGGCGGGTCACGGAAGTCGTGGTTCTGCAATTCCGATAAGCTTGCCATCTTTGCCATACCCAACGCATTGGGTTGCACCCGTATAGTCGAGTGGGGTAAGTGGGTGCCCTCTGCGACGGAGGTCGTCGATCACCTTTTGTGGAAAGGCCCATTGTGTGCCCCGTCTTTCAATAAAAAGTTGATCAGGTCGCCATTGATGGTGAAAGCGGGGAGCTGCAACAGCCTGACGAAGCGTCATGTCTCTGTCGACGATGCGCAAAATAGTCAGTACCACCTGGGTAATGATTTTAGGCCCTCCCGCAGCACCAAGCGTGAGGATCGGTTTCTTCCCCTGCAGTACGATTGTCGGGCTCATGCTTGAAAGCGGTCGTTTTCCTGGTTCGAGGCGGTTGGCCTCTGCGCCGACAAGGCCAAATGCATTTGGTGTTCCGGGAGATAGCGAGAAATCATCCATTTGATTATTTAAAATGACCCCGGTGCCGGGCACGATGATCTTTGAGCCAAAAGGAGTGTTGACCGTGGTCGTAAGTGCAACCCAGTTGCCCACGGTATCTGCGGCCGCAATATGAGTGGTATGTTTGCCAAATATTTCCTCCTCTGCGTGGGGAGGGGTTCCATGCTGCTTAACCTGGCTTGCACGATTCCGATTGATTTTCTCTGTCAAATGTTTTGCATAGTCCGTTGCGATCAATCCCGTAGGCACTGGGGTGAACGCCGGGTCACCTAGCCAGTAGGCACGATCAGCAAAGGCCAACTTCATGGCCTCGGTAGTCAGATGGACAAATTCTGATTGGCTGGCATGCTTCAAATCATAGTTTTCGAGAATGTTGAGTATTTCGGCCACGTGGACCCCACCACTACTCGGAGGCGGAAATCCAACGATGGTCCGCTTCCGGTACTGCGAGATCAGCGGTGTTCGCTGCTGCACTTGATAGGCGCTAAAATCTTCAGCCGAAAGAACGCCCCCATTTTTTTTCATCCAGTCGTCGACTTGCTGTGCAAAGGGTCCTCGATAAAACCAGTCGGGACCGCGGGTGGCGATTTCTCGATAGGTATGGGCTAGATCAGATAACTGCAAGTTTTCGCCTTGAAGATAAGGCGATGCATCGGGATGGAGGAGTGCCTTTTGTGTCCCCGCAAACCGTAAGATATTTTTTTGCTCACTAGCCAGTCGTTTTGCAAAGGTTGCGTCCACAGAAAAACCTTGCTCGGCCATTTGGGCCGACGGAAGAATTAATTTTTTCAGTGGAAGAGAACCAAAATTTTTCGTGGCATAGACGTAGGCGGCCAAAGCACCTGGTGTACCCACAGCCAATGGCCCCGTGCGACTTCGCTCAGGGACAACTTTGCCATTGGCCATATAAAGTTTGCTTACTGCCTTACGCGGTGCTGTCTCTCGCCCATCAATTGCGATGAGGCTTCCATCCTGCAGGCGGAGTACTAAGAAACATCCTCCACCAATCCCGGAGTTGTGGCAGTCGACCACACCCAGTGTAAAAGCTGCAGCGATTGCCGCATCGACCGCATTGCCCCCGTCTTTCAATATTTGCAGACCGACTTCCGTCGCCAGAGGATGCACGGTGGCCACTGCGCCATACTGATTCGACTCAGCACATAAAAAATCTGCATGAAAAATAAAGAGCAGAATCAAAAAGCTTTGAATGATGGTTGAGCCGATAGACATGATGAAGATTTTAGATGTTTCTGAGTTAAACTGCGAGGTACCATGTGAAAAATGGGATGTAGCGCATCGTATTTTCCAATTTCAATAAACCGGTCTGCTGCTCAGCGTGGCGTCATCGATTATAAAGAGATAGGTTTGCCAAGTCGTAAAATCCTTTGGTTAAAACGAGGAATATCCTTCCGATGACCCTACTGCGTCTTGCCTTGGCTGGTTTAAAGCTGCATCGACCGACCAATCTCGCGTTGCTTTTGGCCGTGGCAACGACGACCACGGTGTTGACTGGTGCACTCCTTGTAGGAGATTCGGTAAGTGGTAGTTTGCGCGATTTAATTCTCAATCGTCTCGGCCAGATTGATCAAATTCTCCTCACAGATGTTTTCTTTCGGGAGCAGTTGAGTGATCAATTGCAGAGGCAGGATGATTTTAATCAAAACGATTTGTGTGCTGAGTCAGCGATTCTCGCCCGAGGATCGCTCAACAACCCGGATCAGGAGCGAGTCGTTTCGAGGGTTACGGTTTTCGGTTGCAATGATTCTTTTTGGCAATTAGGCAAAGGCGGGCCGGTTCTTCCTCCTCAAACCGGCCAAATTGTCCTGACCGATCGCCTGGCGTCTCAAGCCTATCTAGACGCCAAGGTGGGTGATCGGATCATTGTACAGTTGGGGCGAGTACAAATGATTCCGGCAGAAAGTCCGCTGGGTCGAAAAACAGAAACTGTAAGGCGGCGGGAGTGGGTTGTTTCGGACATTGTTTCGGCGGATGCATTGGGAGGTTTTTCTTTAAGCCCCAGTCAGCAGCGTCCTCTGAATGCCTTTGTTGCGCGTACCGAACTTGCAGAAATGCTCGATCAGACGGGCAAGGTCAATCTGCTATTGGTTGGACGCAAAGACAATGTTTCTCAATTCTCTTCTTCAGAGGAAACTTTTGTACTTTCCCCGCAGTTGAAAGATTATGGTTTGGAATTGCAATCGATATCGAATGCATCTGAAGGTGGATATATCGATTTAACCTCGGAGCGGATGCTGTTGCCAAAGGGTGTACAGGCCGCGGCAAAAAAGGTCTGGGTAGGAAATGATAAGCCACAATCTGCATTAACTTACCTCGCAAACTGGATAACAGTCGGTTCGAAAAGCATTCCTTATTCGACAGTCACTGCGATTGATTCGATTGAAAAAATAGGACCGCTCCTCTTGCCGGACGGTCAGCCACTGCTGCTTGCCGACGATGAAATCGTACTGAATAGTTGGGCGGCTGAACAACTTGAAGCGCATCCGGGAGACCGGATCGAAATTACTTATTTTGATCCCGAGACGACCCACGGTCGTGTTGAGGAGCGGACGGCAGCTTTTCGCCTGCACTCTATTGCGCCACTCCTTGATTCTGAGCAAAGACCTACGCTGGCCAACGATCGGTATCTCACGCCCGAACTAGCGGGAGTTACCGATCAGGAGTCCATCGCTGCTTGGAATCCACCGTTTCCTTTCGACGCGGCACGAGTTCGCGACCAGGATGAAGCCTATTGGGATCAATATCGGGCAACGCCTAAGGCTTTTATTGCACAGCATCGTGGAGAGGCACTTTGGGGCAGTCGCTTCGGTGATACGACCTCTCTGAGAGTCCTCGAAGGAAAAAACTCCACACCCTTTCGTTTACAGCATCTCTTAGAGCGGGAGCTGAATCGCACCGATCAGTTTGCATTTCGCGACCTTCGTAAAGAGGTGCTCAAGGCTGCGGGTGGAACCACTCCGTTTGGTTTACTGTTTCTATGCTTCAGTACATTCCTGATCGTTTCATCGCTGGTGCTTCTCACTTTATTGTTTCGCCTTGACGTTGACCAGCGAGCAGCGGAATGGAGTTTGTTCTCTGCGCTCGGGTTTACATCGCAAAAAATACTGCGGTTGCTTTGCCTGCAGACGTTATTTTTAGTTTCAGTAGGAGGTTTACTCGGAATTGCCTGCGGAATTGTTTATGCAGCGATCATGGCGTTTGGTTTACGGACATGGTGGCTGCAGGCAGTGACGACTCCGTTTGTTTATTTGCATCTATCGTTAGAAAGCTTGTTGATCGGCTATGTGGCGAGCGGGGTTGTTTGTTTTCTTGCAATTTTATGGTCCTTTCAGTTGCAGCGAAGAACAACACTGCGCTGGCGACTCTCTTCGGGTACAGACACGTTTTCTTCCAAGGCAATAGCAGGGCGGGCTTCACGGTGGTGTGGCATTTTTATTTTATCTACTTTACTTTTTGTTTTTGCAGCCTTGCTAGGCCCGCCTTTTTTGCAAACCGGACTCTTTTTTGGGGCGGGAAGTGCATCCCTGCTCACTGGAATAGCATTTCTTCGTGGTCAACTGCATCGGGTTGGACGAGGTCGTACCGGTCAAGAGATGGGAAGTCTCTATCGCTTGGTGGGTCTTAGCTTAAGCAGACAGCCTCAGCGGAGTTTATTGACCATCAGTCTGGTTGGGGCTGCGACTTTTATGATCGCGGCAGTCAGTGCGTTTCGTCTCGATCAAGAAAATCGGCCAACTTTTAACCTGATTGCAGAAAGTACGCTGCCGATCTACTTTGATTTAGGAACAGTTGCGGGTCGAGACGAACTCGGTTTAGTCGATTCGCAGCAAGTCCCACTCGAAAAAACAACGATTGTTTCTCTGCGTGTTCATGCAGGAGATGATGCAAGTTGCTTAAATCTCTATCGGGCAAGACAGCCAAAAATGCTTGGCGTGCCGCGTCAGATGCCAACCGAATTCTATGCGAAGGATCTTGGCGAAAAATCCTGGGATGTTTTAAAAAGCGACCTAGGAGACGATGAATCGGGAAATCCGATTGTCCCCGTGGTACTCGATCAGAATACGGCTCAATATGGATTGGGACTTTATGCTGGCGTGGACGAACAGTTTGAAATTACAGATCAAGATCAAAGGATCACATTCCAGGTTGTGGGTCTTTTGAAGAATAGTTTTTTTCAAGGTTCCATGCTTTTAGCTGAAGGAGAATTGCTGCGTTTATATCCCGATACAAAAGGTCATCAATATTTTTTGATTGCTGCATCGCACGACGTATTACCGGAGATCGCCACAATGCTCGAAGTTCGGCTCGCCGATTTTGGTTTCGACGTTGAATCGGTAGCCGATCGTTTGGCGATGCTTTACGGGGTTCAAAACACCTACTTGGCCGCCTTTCAGAGTCTCGGGGGACTCGGTTTACTTCTCGGCACGGTGGGTCTTCTTGCCGTACAACTCCGCAATATCTTTAGTCGTCGCCATGAATTTGCATTGCTGCAAGCCTTTGGTTTTAGTAACCGCCGGCTTTCGCTCATGCTGATTCTCGAAAACATGTTTCTTTTGACTATGGGACTCTTATTGGGGATTGCTTCCGCGTGTGTCGCACTGTTGCCACATCTCGTTTATGAAGGAGCTAAGGTTCCCTTGCTTGCGACGGGTGGACTTTTATTGATCGTGCTTGTTATCGGTCTGTGCGTCGGGCTATTTTCGGTGCGGCGGATGCTCAAGGCGGTGCCGATTGCGCTACTTCGTGGGGAATGAGCGGTACCCCCTCGTCCACAATTTGTCCTCTGATACACTAATTTTTATAGTTAAAAACGTGTCGCGGAGTTGAGTTGCTATGAGATTCTTTTTTGTGATCGGCTCGATTGCTCTCACTATTCTTAGTTGGGGGATTTACGGGTCCGTGCTCCATCGTGGTCAGCAAGATATGGATCACACGCGACTGTTGCCCTTTTTCTTTGTTGGTGTTGCTTACTTTTTTATTGCGGTGGCAGTGCCGGCAGGTTTACTTCGCACCCGTGGTGAGTCTGGACGATGGACGATGGGGGGTGGTTGTTGGAGTTTGTTGGCAGGAGCCGCAGGCGCATTCGGCGCACTGGGAATCATTCTGGCATTTGAAAGTGGTGGTAATCCCGTCTACGTGATGCCGATCGTTTTTGGAGGGGCTCCGATCGTCAATTCATTGATTACTGCGAAAATGAATAAATTGACGAGGGAGATTGGATCTATTTTCATTGCCGGGTTAATGATGGTCATTCTGGGCGCTGTGACGGTTTTGATTTTCAAGCCTTCTCCAGCGAGTCACGCTACGGTGGTGCGTTCCATGCATTGGATTTGGTTGGTTTCCGCTCTCGCTGGAACCGTTGTCTGCTGGGGGGCGTATGGTCCGTTCTTGCACCGAGGACAGATGAAGATGGACGGGAGTCGTCTGCGACCGTTGCTTTGTGTGGGCTTGGCTTATTTTGTGATTGCGGTTGTCGTCCCCACCCTGTTGCTCAGTGGTGGAATGGATGGTGGCTGGGGAGCGTTTCGTGTGAGTGGAACGTGTTGGAGCCTTGCTGCGGGGGCGGCCGGTGTTTTTGGATCGCTCGGGATTATTATGGCGTTTAACTGGGGCGGCCGACCTATTTATGTGATGCCTCTGGTTTTTGGGGGGGCACCGGTTGTCAACACGTTGTGGGCAATTCTCCGTCGTACGGACAGCGGTCCCATTAGTCCTTTTTTCTGGGCAGGCCTTATTCTTGTGATTGGCGGTTCTGCGATCGTACTCGTCTTTTCGCCAAAAAGTGCACCTGGATCGAAAAGAAATCTAAAACCGACGAAAGATTCGCCGCCGAAGAAAGAATTGCCAGTTAACGCTCCGGCCAATGAACTCCAGGATCAACCTCTATCCGGCGAAAGCATCGAGGCTGGGAAGTTCGAAGAGGGTACAGTGCCCCCTCCTGACGAGCCACGCGATGAAAATCATCAAGACAGTTTTTCTACCTAAAGAAAATACCGTTTTGTAAAAGTCTCATGCGATTTTATTCCAGAGTAGTAGAGGCAGAAGATGACACCGTCTGAAAAAATGGACAAGGTCGATGATTTATTGACCCACGTCTGGATGGTACGTACTTTTCTTAAGCACGCCGAAGAAACCGAAGAGGATGAAGATCTGCAGAAGATTCAACGAATGCTCTATGATTATATGCATGCATTGGGGGAGTTTTGGCAACAGCGGAATGCTGATGGCTACCTGCAGCAGGCGAGTCGTAAATGGCACCGCTTACGCAATGCCAAAGATTCTTTTTTAGAACTGCAGCCAGAGGTTTCCACCCATATGAATTTTCAAATGGCGAGGAGATCTTTGGAGAATGCAGTCGATAAGATTGGTCGTGTGCTCGAGACTGTTTAGCGAAAACGCTAAAATAATATATCGTGTACTCGGAGTGTTGGGCGGATCGTCTTTTTGTATTCGGGCAGGAGATGCGGGACGACCCTCTTTTGCACCACGCTCCAGCATGCCACAATACTACCCCAGAACTAACCCAGACCAAATGCTTTTCTGAAGGGAGTGCGCGATAGATGTCTGAAGTCAGTACAGAAATTCTGGAAACTTTTGAGAATCCTTTTCCGCAGCGGGATTACTTGATTGAAATCGTCTGTCCGGAATTTACTTCTCTTTGTCCCAAAACGGGGCAGCCTGATTTTGGTATCCTTGCTTTTACTTACTGTCCGGCCGAGCGGTGTATAGAGCTAAAAAGTCTAAAATTGTATCTGCAGCAATTTCGTGACCAGGGGATATTTTACGAGAACATAACCAATAGCATCGTGGAAGACCTCGTTGAAATTATTGAGCCACAACGTCTTAAATGTGAAGCGACATTCAGTGCCCGTGGTGGAATTACGACAAAAGTAACCGTTCAGTATCCTTCGCTTGATGGGGACAATGATTGATTGATGATAGAGAAACCTAAAGTAATTTTGAGCGGCTTTGCTGATGAAGCAGCAAATCACAAGACGGCAGTGGAGCAATTTTCCGCTTTTGCTGCGGTAGGACTTGAGTACTACAGCATCCGTTTTATTGATGTCGGCAACGGTATCAAGAATGTGATGAAATTAACAAAGACCGAGATCACAAAGATTCGGCATTTGGAAGACGAATATGGAATGAATGTATCTTCGATCGGTTCTCCAATCGGGAAAGTGAAATTGAGAGATGTCGAGGATGGAACGAAGAATCCTTATATACCGTTTAAGAAATATTTAGAGAAAGATGTTGCGAAAGCCTGTGATTTGGCACATGCGTTCGAAACAAAGCTTATTCGCGGCTTTTCGTTTTATCATCCAAAGGGGAGTCACCTGGAAGATCACCTCCCGCAATGTGTCGACCAGTTGTCTCAGATTGCGGAGGCTTGTCATCGCAGTGATTTAACCCTTGGGCTCGAGGTAGAAGCCAATTTGATGGGCCAGAATGGAGAACTGCTTTCCGAGATTCATCGACGTGTCAATCACCCAGCTCTGGTACTGATTTTTGACGGAGGTAATCTAGTCACCCAGGGATTTGACTCTGCGGGTGTTTTTGCACAATACAAGACGATGAAAGATGCTATTGGTTGGTTTCATGTAAAGGATTACCGGCATCCCAGAAAGGTCGAGAGAATCGAACATGTCGATGAGGAAGCGTTGCGACACTTTGTTCCCGTCGATGAAGGTCAAAGTGGCTACGAATTAATTCTCAAAGATTTTTGTGATGTGTTGCCGCGTCTAACGAAAAAACTGCAGCGACGAGGCATCCCCGGCGTATTTATCGATTTGGAACCACACCTGAAGGGTGGGGGACAATTTGGCGGATTCAGTGGGCCGGATGGTCTCGGGGTTGCCCTCCGCTCGCTTTGCCGGATTTTGGACCTTGTTGGAATTGAGTACCGACTGCGTGACTTTGCCGATGTGAAGGCGACCCAGGGTTATTGATGTCTCGGCTAGCGTATAGCCTTTAAATGGGGCCCTTAAATTTCGCGAGGGCTGGCATTGCAGGCAGTGGCTAGATCAACCCTGGCTTTTCCAGCCGCAGGACCGTGTTGTACTGTCCGAATCTTCTTCTCCAAGAAATGCGTCTGTGGAAAAAAACGAGTGTATATCTGTGTCCATTGTGTCGATTACTCCAAGGCAAAGATGGTGTCTCACTGTAAGTATCGGACTTGAGTGTCAGCAGGCAGTGTGTCCGGTGGCCCTGGGACCAACTTTGAAGGGCCGCAAAGCGAAGTAGTTTGAGTGAGATAAAATCTTTTCATATAAAGACTTAAGAGTTTTTTTTGGGTGCCGGGAATGAGCACTGTAAGCGGTATAGATAAACTCCCACGGGATTGCTGCGTACTATAGGGGGGCTGACGCGGAGCTTTTTTCGCGGACGAAGCTGTTTTCGCAGTAGGAAGGATAGGCATACTATGGCGAGAAAAGACGAAATTCTAAGGATGCGCGATGTTTTAGTCATCCGTTGCGACGCGCTCCGCCGCGCTTTGGCTGGTGACTTAAGCCTGCTCTCTGATTTACAGCAGCAGGGTAGCGGTGATGTGATTGATGCAGCGCTCGATTCGGCTCAAGGTGAAATCAATTCGCAACTCGCGGAGGTAGAGAGTCGCGAATTGAGTAGTATTGAAAAAGCACTCAAACAGATGCGCGATGGCACCTACGGATTGTGTGAACATTGCGACAAAACAATTCCACTCGCAAGGCTCAAGGCATTGCCTTACGCGACCACTTGTATTGAATGTCAGCGTCTTGCAGAAGAGGGTCGTTTAGAAGGCGCTGGTGATGCAGATTGGAGTCGCGTACTTGACTCCAACAACGATAAAGATGCAACAATCAGTGATATTGAAATAGATGTATCCTGATTCTGTCATCGAAACTTTCTTGCTCACCGCGGGTACGTACAAAAGAGCTGTTCGCACATAACAGAATCTGGGTGCTCTGCCCGTAGTTCTCAGGGAGGCCTTTCAGGATGTTTTCAACGGTGGAGCAGGAAGCACCCCAGCAAAGATGCAGACTTTGTGTTTCGCAGACCCTCCGTCTTTTGGCCTTTACAATACTTTTGACGACAGCCAATGTTGCATTTGCTCAAGTTGGTCCTCCGTCTATTACGGCGCAACAAAGAGAGCGGCTCTATCGGGACATTGCGCGAGAGACAGCATCGCTAAAAAGCCAAATCAGCCTACTGAAAAAGGTTGTGAAGGTGGTGCGCCCAACGGTCGTGCATATTGAAATTAATAGCGGGAATTCCCGGCGGAATAGGCTACCCGATGAAACAGGTTCGGGAGTTATCTTCAAACGTGGCGATAAATTTTATGTTTTGACCAATCGCCATCTAGTTCGGTATGCCGATGTCAGTGAACTGACGATTCGCTTTTCGGATGGAAGAGAGATTCGGCCCACAAACATTTTGCTCGATGCCGGTACCGATATCGCGGTACTCGGTATAGATGCAGATCGATTGGTCCCCGCTCGTATTGGAAATAGCCAAGACTTGGAAATTGGCGATTATATTCTTGCGGTTGGCAGTCCTTTTGGTTTGAGTCACTCGGTGACATTCGGCATTGTCAGTGCGAAGGGACGTCGTGATCTCGAGTTGGCAACCGATGGAGTAGCTTATCAGGACTTTTTACAAATCGATGCCTCGATTAACCCTGGTAATAGTGGTGGCCCGCTGGTGAATTTAGGTGGTGAAGTTGTCGGCATCAATACGGCGATTGCCAGTACATCGGGCCGCAATGAAGGTATCGGCTTTGCAATCCCGATCAATATGGCTATGAAAATAGTAGACCAGTTGATTGAAAACGGAACGGTAGTGCGCGGTTTTTTGGGGGTCAGCCTCGACGCGCGCTTCACGCATACTGCGGCTGTTCGTCTGGGACTTAAAACCCCTCGCGGTGCGAGAGTCACAGGAATTACCGCAAATTCGGCGGCCTCCCGGGCAAGAGTTCGGGCAGGTGACGTTATTTTACGCTTCAACGGGACGTGGATTGAAAGTGATGATCATCTTGTGAATGAGGTCAGTATGACTCCCGTTGGAAAGCCGGTTTCTATGACGGTTTACCGGGATGGTGAGATGGTCGACTTGACCGTTACGGTTGGCGAACGAGAACTGAATAGTCGTTGACATTCAGTAACTGAACCATCTACCTATGCTTCAAGAAGCATTTGCAAGTCCACGGAGAATGTAGTCCATCGCAGCGACCACATCTATTTCCGTGATTACTTCCATGTTTGGTTGACTGTCAGGATGAATGCGACGATCAAAAATGGTTGCACCGAGAGTCAGATCGCCAGAAGACTCTACATCTCCATAAAGCGACTTTCGTACAAAAAGTTCTGGATGTAAAATGACCGCGAGCGCTACTGCACTGGGCAGATGGATTCCTTCCAATCCCCAGACAGTTCGATAGGAGCGGAAGATGAAGGGAAGAAATGTCTGTAAAAGTTTTCCAGACTGAGTCGTAATATCCGAAATCTCATCAAGTTGGTCATATGTCATGACGACCTGCTGCGTGACGTCCAAGGGGATCAGCGTTTTGGTGGTCGCCGAGTGAAAAATATGACGTGCCGCCGTGGGGTTGCAGTAGATATTGAATTCGGCAGCTGAGGTAACGTCTCCCCCAACGAGACTGCCACCACGGATATAAATTTCTCCTATCAAGCCTTCTAGATCCGGCTCACGCGCCAGGGCCAGGGCTAAATTAGTTAAGGGTCCGAGAGCAACGATCGCGACCTCGTCGGGTGCTTTTCGTATTTCTTCACAGATAACCTTATCCGCCGGATGGCGATGATGAAGTTCAGAAACCGCAAGTTCGGTACCCGCAAGGCCATCTTTTCCATAAAGGTGATGGAGGTCACCCAGATAGCCACTATCTGTATCCGATGCGACACCGATTCGTGGTAAGCGTGGTGGATCCAACTGTTCGATAATTGCTTGTACGTTTCGTGTCGCTTGCGAAGCGGCAACACAGCCAGTTGTGGCTGTTACCGCAACAACCTCCAATTCAGGATCAAACAGAGCGAGTGCAAGCGCGACGGCAGCATCGACATGAGGATCGACATCGAGAATTACCTTCTTGGCCATCTAATCTTCGGATTCATTCCGAACTCGTGATAAATAATACAGGGACGAGTTACTGTCGAATGCAGGTGATTTTAGGAGGCTGCGCCTAGGATCACAAGAGGAGGCCCGACGGAGCGTGTGTCTTCCCTAAAGATCGCTTCCTATTACAATCAGTCGAGTCACACCCACATGATTATTTTATTGGCCGATTTTTAGAAAGGCGAATTCATGATTGATCGACTTGTGGGGAGAGTTGTATCTGGAGAACATCTCACTCGGGAAGAAATGTGTCAGGCAATCGATGGCATGATGCAGGGAGATTGGTCCGATCGTCAGCTAGCAGTGTTTCTTACCGCATTGCATACTCGGGGAGAAACTGTTGATGAAGTGATTGGTGCTGCTTCTGCGATGCGGAAGAATATGACGCCGATTCAGTCTTCGCTCGAGGGACTCATTGATACCTGTGGCACGGGTGGCGATGGTTCTGGAACGTTCAATATCAGTACGGCTGCGGCGTTTGTTGTTGCCGGATGTGGGCGACCGGTTGCCAAGCACGGAAATCGTAGTATTACAAGCAAGACCGGCTCCTCCGATGTGCTGGCTGCTTTAGGAATCTGTGTCGATCCTCCTATTCCAGTTGTCGAGCAGTGCCTGGAAAAAGTTGGCATATGCTTTTGTTTTGCTCCGCAACTTCATCCGGCAATGAAGTATGTCGCTGCGGTGCGGAAGCAACTAGAAATGCCAACGCTCTTTAATCTTTTGGGACCACTTTGCAATCCGGCATCGGCGCCCTATCAGCTGCTGGGTGTCGGAAAACCTGAATTAAAGCCGCTGTTGGCAGAGGCCTTGAATGGATTGGGTACCAAGCGAGCATTGATCGTCACAGGACGCGATGGGCTGGATGAGGTGACACTGAACGGCCCGACCGATGTGCTGATGATCGAACACGGGCAAGTGTCGGATTTGCAGTGGGATCCGAGTGATTTTGGAACTTCCCAAAGTTCTCTCGAATCTTTACAGGTTGAGAATGCTGAAGAAAGCGCGCACACTATTCGCCAGGTTTTGGATGGACACACGGGCCCAGATCGAGACATTGTGATTGTCAATGCAGCTGCAGCACTTTGGGTCGCTGATCCAGCATTATCACTCAAAGAGTGTGCAACGATTGCTGCAGAGGCCATCGACAGTGGATCCGCTGCAGATAAAGTTATTCAGATGAGAGAATGGACTAACGTGAAAAACTAGTTTTTTACGATTCGTGGTCGTATGCACGGTATTCAGCTACCTAGGGCGGTCTCAAAGAATGGCTGCACTGTCGATTTCACTTGAGATGATCGGTAAAAATGAACGTCTTCGGTCTTGCCTGATCTTTTCCTCCATTCGTGCGATTGTTAGAATTGAGAGACTTCGGAAGTGAAGTTGACCCAATAGAGGTTCTGTCGCCGGTCAGAGGAATTGGAGGGCCAGTTCCCTGAGGGCGAAGTTCCCAGAAAGCTCGTAGAGAGGATTAGAAATGGCAAAACCTGGACGAATCGTAAAAAAAGCGAATCATGGCAAACGCCCTGCTAACAGTAAGGCCCGCAAGTCAAAGCGGAGAAGGGTGAAAACCTAACGTGGCAACTAAAGAGCCGCTTATTCCATTTTCGAAGTATGACGTGGACCATGTGATTGCGGATCTCGAAGCGATTCGCAAGTGCAATCCTCAGCGTTATGAAATTGAGCAACTCACTGCAGTTGTTTTCGAAGATATGGAACAGCGGATGATTGTGGGCTACGTTGATACCAGCGTAGACGATTTCTGGGTGCGAGGGCATATGCCGGGCCTCCCATTGATGCCGGGTGTGCTGATGTGTGAAGCAGCGGCTCAACTCGCTTCCTACTTCGTGCAGAAGAACGATATTCTTGGCTGCGAAATGGTCGGTTTTGGAGGGATGGATGGCGTTCGTTTTCGTGGTGCGGTACGACCGGGGGATCGTCTTGTTATTCAATGTCAGCAAAAGCGAGTTCGCAGGGGTGCAATTGTATTCTGCGACTTTATGGGATTTGTGAGTGAAAATCTCGTCGTAGAAGGTTCCATTCGAGGTATTCCCCTCCCTGCTGAAGCTCTCCGTGAGATGAGCCCGAGTTAGCCGTCTCTGGCGGCATTCTTAGACACGAGCCATCGAATGCCGCAGTTTCAATCGGGATCTTTCTTAACGAGGAATAACGTGAGGCCATTTAATGGGACGCCGAGCTCTGGGCAAGTCTGATCCCCGACTTGATTTGACCTCACATTTGGTCACCGCACAAAGATTGCCCCAGCTTTGGGATCAAGAGCAACTTTTCCCCACGAGCCAGCCGTTAGAAGTTGAAGTAGGCTCAGGAAAGGGATTATTTCTCTATCGACAGGCTACTGCTTCACCGCAAAAAAATTTACTAGGCATTGAGATTTCTTCAAAGTATGCTCGCTTTTCAGCGTCCCGTTTGGCACAGGCAGGATTAACCAACGTCCGAGTAGCGCATGCCGATGCTCGCCAGGTTTTTTGCGAAATGCTTCCCGACGCATCACTCGCTGCAATTCATATTTACTTTCCGGACCCCTGGTGGAAAAAAAAACACCACAAACGCCGACTGCTGACTGCAGGTTTCGCAAGTCAGATTAGTCGTACGTTGATTTCTGGTGGATTCCTGCACTTCTGGACAGATGTGGCCGAGACCTATGAAGCAGGACTCGCTGTGTTGAATGCCGATAATTATTTGGAAGGACCCTATGCGGTACTGTCTCGTGACGCAGAGCACGACCTCGACTACCAAACCCATTTCGAACGCAGGATGCGACTACGCGGAAAAGATATTTATCGGGCCGAATTTATGAGGCCATGAGCTACAGTCACTTCAGCTGCCCACTTTGACTGTATCGTAGGTCCGGGTATCCGTGCCGTTTTCGGCATCTGCCAGTGCGATCTGATACAGATGCTGTCCGCCACTTGTCGGATAATTTCCGGTGATACACGCTTGGCATAATTGGTTCTTCTCAAGGCCAATCGCGCGAGATATCGATTCTACGGGAAGGTAGCGAATCGAATCGGCCCCGAGTGACTTAGCCATCGCAGCATGGGTTGCATCACTGAGTGTAGCTTCTTTGAGAAATTCAGGTGCAAATAATTCATCAATACGTGACATATCAATCCCGTAAAAGCAAGGCGCCATAATAGGGGGGCATGCGACGCGCACGTGAATTTCTTTAGCACCTCCTAGTTTGCGAATGCGTTTGAGCAACACACGCATGGTTGTAGATCGTACAATGGAGTCTTCAACAAGAAGTACTCGTTTCCCACGGAGCACCTCAGGAAGCGGTGTGTATTTTGCCTCCGCTTTTTGTTTTCGTCCAATGTTCCCCTCAATAAATGTGCGGCCTGCGTATCGGTTTCGAATCAGGCCTTCGACAGAAGGAAGGTTGAGATGATATGCCATGGCATCGGCCGCTGGCTTGCTCGTATCGGGTACGGGTACCACGAGGGTATCCTCATCGAGGGGGATGGAACCGTCTTGTAATTCCAGTCGAGCTAATTCTTCTCCCAACGCCTTTCGAGAAAGGTAAACGCTACGGTCATCGAGTGTGCTCGCCACGTTCGCGAAATATACCCACTCAAAAAAACAATGGGCATGTTGTTTGCTCTCACAAAATCTTTCGATTTTAAAAATTCCATCCACGATCGTAATCGCTTCACCAGGCAGAAGAGAATGAATATTGTCTGGTGAAAATCCAAGGTTTAGGAGGGCGACACTTTCGCTAGCCGCAGCGAAAAGCGGTCCTTCCTTTGCGTATGCCATCGGTTTAATTCCCAATGGATCTCGAGCCACTAACATATCGCCAACAGCATTGATTAGAGCCAGGCTATAAGCACCATCGAACCTTTCTGCGAACTGTTTGCAAGCTTCAATCATTGAGGGTCTCTGGTTCCCCGACCAGACTCGGCAGATTTCGTGCATAATGATTTCAGTATCAGTATCGCGTGCTAAATAATTATCTTTATCGAGAAGTAACTCCTTCCGCAACTCCTGGAAATTTGCTAACTGACCATTGAAAGCAAAACTGAACCACTTATTTTTTTTAATGTGATGTCGCTCAAAAGGTTGGGCATAACTCCGATCATCTTGTCCGCATGTTGCATACCGTACGTGCCCTATCCCAGCTCGACCCGCGTATTCGCGCATGAGACTTTCGTGTTTCTTTGGCTGCGATATTCGAAAAACTTCGGTTACCGTGCCCGTCTCTTTGTAGGTATCAATTAACTGATTCCGGTTTGGATTGTAGGTTGTGATTCCTGCAGCCAATTGCCCACGATTCTGCACATCAAGAAGCATTCTTGGAAGCAGTCGCGAAGCCTCGTCTGCCTTCTCGCAGATGGGGCTCTTTTCGTTACCGGGGAGATAGTAAATGGCAACAACGCCACATTCGTGATGAATTTCGCTCATAAGATATTTTTAGTGACGGTGCTCCCTGAGCAACGATAGGATCCGAAGAAAGCAGCACGTAGGTGAAGAAGGCGTCTTTTTATCGAATGCGTGTTTTCGCCCGTTCCAACGCACCGTAATGAACAGTGCCGTAATTATAGGATGAGCCGCACCAAGCCTCAAGGATCGCGACCGGTGCGGCACACCAGGAAAGGGGTCCTAGGTTGTTGCTGGCAGTGCCAAAGGGGAGAATTCGAATGAAAATACAAGAACAGGAGCGAATCAGGCCGGATATGCCATTTCGACACGAAATCTCGTCCTTGCTCGCAGGAAAACTCTCAGAGACAATGCATCGATAAGAGCGGGCTGATGATGAAGTGTTGCAATTCCCCGCTTCGCAAACGCAATCGGGTGTAATTTGCTGCTCCGGATCGCTGATTATTGAGGAAAAGAATAGACCATGGCTGATCTTTTGCGTCAGGAAATCGCGGCGATCGCGGATGTGGTTGTGGTCAAGGTGGGGACCCGTGTATTGACCGGCGAGGACGGACTGCTGAATCATCGACGTATCGCCTGTTTGGCAGAACAGATTCACCTCCAGATGGCGCAGGGTCGAAAGGTCGTTATCGTTAGTTCCGGGGCGGTCAGTGCTGGCATGGCACACCTCGGACTTACGCAGCGTCCCCAGGATCTTGCTCGACTGCAGGCGGTCGCTGCAGTGGGGCAACCTCTCTTGGTCGCAGCCTACGATAAAGCATTTGTTTCACACGGACGCTCTGCCGCGCAGGTTCTGCTCACCGCAGATGACCTTGACGATCGCATTCGTTACCTCAACGTACGGAATACGCTTTTGACATTGATGGAATACGGAGCAGTACCCATCATCAATGAAAATGACACAGTTGCCGTTGATGAACTGGTAGGAGCATTTGGAGATAATGATCGACTGGCAGCGTTGGTCACCCAACTACTTCGCGCACCGTTGTTAATGCTGCTTTCGGATGTCGATGGATTGTATGACGGTGACCCTCAGCAACCTGATTCACAGGTGATAACGACGGTGACCGAGATCGACGACTCGATCAAAAAATTGGCACGTCCCCAGGTTTCTATTGTCGGTCGCGGAGGGATGCGTAGTAAATTAGAAGCGGCCCGAATCGTTACTGCAGCAGGCGAAAGTGTTGTGTTGGCTAGCGGTTTGGTAGCTGAAAATATTGGCGCGATTCTGGCGGGCAAACCTGTCGGCACACTTTTTATACCCTCCGGACAGAGTGTTTCTTTACGTAAGCGTTGGATTGGTTACACGGTGCAACCCCGCGGTTGGCTCGTCCTCGATGAAGGGGCAGAACGTGCGGTTGCGCAGCAAGGGAAAAGCCTTTTACCGATTGGTATTGTGCAGATAACGGGAAGTTTTACCAAAGGTGATGTTGTAGGTTTGCAGAGTCTCTCAGGAGATGAGATTGGCCGCGGGTTGAGTAATTATGACTCGGACCATGCCGAGCGGATTATGGGCTTGCAAAGTAATCAAATCCAGGAGGTTCTTGAGCATTCCCCCTATGTTGAAGTCGTCCATCGAGACAACTTGGTCGTTACGACGCACAACCCTTAATCGGTCGGCACACCTTTTTCATTCTACTTTGATTAGGTACGGCAGCATGGTGTGTACGGGATGGCGGAATAAGAGAGCTAAAATTTCTGCCTCTCCCAGATAATGCGTCCACTGCGACGAAAAATTCTCTAAAACGGCGGCGGGTACTCGTGTTTGAAACGATTGACTGCCAAACAATTCTTCGAGGAAGCTTTGGGGTTTGGGGAGCAGTAGCAAATCGACTTTTTGATCTATATCAAGTCCACCTGCTTTTTTTGCGGCAAGAACCGCATCGTGTAAGCCACCCAAATTGTCGACAAGTCCGAGTTTTTTAGCCTGTCTTCCCGTATAAACTTTCCCTTCTGCCAGCGGTTGCATTTGCTTGAGGTCCATGTTCCGACTCAGTGCGGCCTTCGTAATAAATTGGAGGTAGATGTTTTGCATCATCGCTCCAAGTGCCGTGCGTTCATTGTCTGTGAACGGCTTAAGAATAGAGAATATACCGCTATTTTTTCCGCGACTTACCACATCCGTTGTAATTCCAAGCTTGAGCAGGGTGTCCTGAAGAGCAACTTTTCCACCAACGACACCAATCGACCCGGTAAGCGTGCCTCCCTCGGCAAAAACTTCCTTGGCACCCATGGAGACATAATATCCACCACTCGCCGCCACATCGCCCATACTGGCGATAACCGGTTTTTTGCTGTTACGGATTGTATTCCAAATTAAATCACTTGCGAGTGCAGATCCGCCCGGACTGTCAACGCGCACAATAATTGCTTTGACGCGGTCTTCCTCTTCAGCGGCTTTCATCGCTTTAATGATGGTTTCAGAACCGACCACTTTGCTTCCCATGATGGTGTTGGAGCTTTTTCCAGGAACGATGGCACCGACGACATAGACAACAGCGATTTGTGGATCTGAGCCGGATGCCGACTGATTCTGTTGGCCCATCAAAAGATTCATAAATTTAATCATGCCCGCGAATCCAGAAAAATCAGTATCGATCTGCTTTTGACCATAGTTGTCTAACAAACGGATCTCTTGTTCGGAGTCTCCTTTTTGGAGAAAATCTTTCCATTCGTTTTGATACGCCAAGCGATCGATCAGCTTGTGCTTTTTCGCATCGGCAGCCATAAACAGCCCATCGTCGATGAGTTGCAGGACGCGTTCCCGTGAAAGATTGCGATCAGAGGCGATGTTCGTTGCAAGTTGGTCGAAAAAATCCGTCGCTAGGGACTCGTATTGTTTTTTTAGTTCCGGACTCATTTCAGAGCGGGTGAACGTTTCGCCCGCCCCCTTAAAATCACCAACTTGCAGAATGTCGGCCTTTGCTCCAATTTTGTCGAGCATTTCCTTATAGAAGGTGACTTCAATCCGAACTCCCGTCACCATCAGCGAACCGGCGGGTGGCATCACGATCTCGTCACACGCACAGGCGAGTAGATAATCGGACGTGGTCGCCATCTCAAGATCGGCATATACTTTTTTTCCGGCCTTTCGAACACGACCTATGGCGGCGCGTATTGCATCAATTTTTGCGCGACCGATGGAGGGGCTTCGGATTTTGAGAATGATGCCAGTAATCTGATCATCTGTTGCAGATTTATCGATCCGCTTGATTAAATTGTGCAACGTGGTTTCCAGCTTACCCAGGGGTACCGGTGGTTGGGCACTTTCGGGAAGTGCGCCGTCGATCGAAAACAAAGCATATTGAAGTGGTTTTGTCGCCGATTTCTTGGCCACAAGTTTCTTTTGCTCTGCAGCTCCAGCGGAGTGTGGATCAATACCACAGGTTGCGACTGAAAGTGTGCAGATCACGACGAGAACCGAGCGTTGAAAGAAATTCACGGGAACCTCTCTGAAGAGTTTGCCTGCAGGGGCCTAATGCGGATGAAAGCGATACTGGCAGAAATTATACGCATTGCATTTCATGCGGCCAGCGGAAGGAGCGCAGAAACCGGGGGCTTGCACTGAAAACGCGTGGTTTATGATAAAAATAAGTAAAGTTGGAGATCCCCATTTCATTCCCTTACTCCAAAGAGTCGATATAGTGTATAAATGAATAGTATCTGTTTGTCCGTACACCAAAAAAGCGGCTGAAATCGTTTGAAATTCGCGGTTTTCTCTGGTCAATGGGCGGTGCCCTGGGGTCGCCAAAGCGGGAAATTCAGTCCACCCATTATGTTCCTTCGTGCCCGAAACATCTTTCGTGAACGTATTGCTTTGAATGCTTCTAAGGATTCTTTGCAATGCTAGAAAGTAAAAAAGATGACTTTTACCGATGTACTCACCAAAAAACAAAAGTTGGTGTACGAATTTCTTCGCGATAAGATCCGTAATCGTGGCTATGGGCCAACCGTACGCGAGATCGGTGAACACTTTGAGATTCGATCGCCCAACGGCGTGATGTGTCATTTGAAGGCCCTTGAGAAAAAGGGCTTGATTTCGCGAGAGAAGAACATGTCGCGAGCGATTCATCTCTTACAAGAGCCGGTCGAAGAGCGCGGTCTACCGTTGTATGGCATGATTGCAGCTGGGGTCCTGCACGAAGCGGTAGAACAAGATGAGCGGATCGATTTCTCTGACATATTTAATAAAAAGAATTTGTTTGCGCTCAAGGTTAATGGAGACTCAATGATAGAGGATGCGATTGCGGATGGTGACCATGTCATCGTCCGCAAGCAGCGAACGGCAAGAAAGGGACAAATTGTCGTTGCCTTTACTGAGGAGGGTGAGGCCACACTGAAGCGCTGGTATCCGGAGGCCAACCGCATCCGCCTTGAGCCAGCGAATTCGGCAATGAAGCCCATCTATGTCCGTGACGCAAAAATTCTTGGAGTTGTGGTGGGAGTCGTCCGCAGAGTGGACTAGAGTGCCAACGGTAAAGCTTGAGGCGCAAGGCACCCTTGGACACAAAGTTCTCAAGCGGACTCTTTTAAAATTGATTGATTCAATTTATTGTAGAGGGTTTTTAGACTAATCCCTAATTCTTGGGCAGCTTTAGGTTTGTTGCCGCCGTTCCGCTCAAGCGCCTGGTCGATGGCCTGCATTTCTAAATCGCGGAGGCTTACCGTACCAAGAGTTGCGTTGCGTGCGTTCCGCGTACGACGCGAATCGAAATTGTTTGGCAGGTGCTCTGGGAGAATTGTTTCCGAATCGCACAAAATTGTCGCATGTTGGATAGCATTTGCCAATTCTCGAATATTTCCTGGCCAGCTGTGTTTCATCAAAACATGGATTGCAGAGGGCGAGACCTTTTTCTTGGTTGAAACACCAGAAGAAAAACGACCAAGTAGGTGTTCCACTAATGCGGATAAATCTTCCATCCTCTCGCGTAGCGAAGGAATTGCGATTTCAAACGTGTTAATCCGGAACATAAGATCTTCGCGAAATTCACCATCATCGACCATTTCCTGTAGATTTCGGTGCGTTGCACAAAGAACGCGGACATCAACAATGATGGAACTATTTTCGCCGACGCGGCGGATTTCCCCACTTTCTAAAAAACGCAATAACTTTGCCTGCATGGCTTTGGGGAGTTCACCGATTTCGTCTAAAAAGAGCGTTCCTCCGGAAGCAACTTCAAAAAGACCTTTGCGATGATCATCAGCCCCGGTGAAGGCACCTTTACGGTGGCCGAAGAGTTCACTTTCAATTAAGTTCTCCGGAAGGGCACCGCAATTTATGGCTACGAAAGGTTTTGTGGAACGTTTGCTTTGGTCGTACAACTCGCGGGCAACCAATTCTTTTCCCGTTCCCGTTTCACCCAGAATAAGTACGGTTGAATTCGTGGCTGCAACCTTAGCGATCAGGTCATTCACCTGTTCCATACGTGGGCTATCGCCGATCAATCGGGCCGATCCTTGAAGCCGTTCCACTTGATATTCTAAGGCCTGGCGTTCATTTTGCATGTCTCTTTTTTCAGCAATCCGTTTGAGTAGATTCTCTAACTCAATCAGTTTGCATGGTTTCGTCAGATAGTCGTAAACGTGATTGCGAATGGATGCGATAGCGCTTTCAAAAGTCCCCTTGCCAGTCAGTACAATCGAATCAGTATTGGGGGCGATTTTGCGCGCTTGTTCAATGACCTCAATCCCGTTGAGTCCAGGCATGTTCAGGTCGACCAGCAGACAGTCAAACGACTGTCGCGAAAGGGCCTCCACCGCCTCGATGCCATCTGCGCAGACGGTTACTTCGTGTCCCATGCGCGGCAGTTCTGTGCGCATTAATTCTTGAAGACTTTGCTCATCGTCGGCAAACAGAATTTTCAATCCGTCTTTCGATGCTTTTGTGATGGGAATGCTCCTTTGCCTATAAATAGTTGTTTTTTGCAGCAGATAATTTTATGCTGCTCGAAAGTGGCTGATGCGAGTATCGGAATTTGTTCCTGCGAGGGGTAGCAACACGCGAAACTGCGATCCAGTGCCTGGACCATCGCTGGTTGCCTCCATTCGGCCTCCATGATGTTCGATAATTCCATAGGCAATCGTTAGTCCTAAACCGGTTCCTTGGCCGTGTCGACGTTGGGTAAAAAAAGGCTCAAACAGATGTTGTCGGACTTCTTCGGTCATTCCGCATCCATTGTCTGAAACAGTGATTTCAGCCATGCCATCGCATATTCCAAGTTTCAAACGTATGTGCCCGCCTGCGTCCACACTTTCCATCGCGTTGTTAATGAGATTTAAAATGACTTGTTTGATTTCCTGAGGGTTTGCCACAACCATCACAGATTTGCAATCTTCAAATGTTATCTGTTTCATCTGCGATTTTGTTAGGGTGACTACCATATCGACGACTACCTGAGTCAGTTCGCGAAGATCGGTATTTTCCTCAGTTTCATCCCCTTTTCTGGAAAGGTCCAATAACTGTGAAGTGATACCCTTACAGCGGAAGGCTTCGTCTTGGATCATACGCAGATATTTCTTTGCCGCCGTGACTCCTTCAGGATCGACAATGGAATGGTCTTCAAGTCTTTGCTCCAGTGATTCGGCACACAGAGAGATTGACTGCATAGGATTGTTGATTTCGTGTGCAACACCAGCAGCGAGAAATCCGACACTGGCCATCTTCTCACTACGTACCATTTGGATAGTTCTCTGTTCAACTTCTTGATGAAGATCTGTCTGTATAATTTGAAATTGCTCGGTCATATTGTTCATTGCATCAGCCAACTCTGACATCTCGTCGTTGCCTGCCAGTTGGATACGGAAGTCAAAATCGCCTGTGGCAACCTGACGTGAACCATCGACCAATTTTGTTAGGGGGCGAAATATCCAGGAAATAAATAAACGGATAAAAAGAACGATTGTGACAACGGCTAAAAGCGTGCAGGCCCACGTCATGCAGATCAGCATCCGATACTCCACGCGTACGCCGTCGGCCAGAAATTTCAATCTTTCGTGGAGGAAACGGGGTAGTTTGGCACTAGAAGCTTGCAATTTCTGTAAATCACCATCAATATCCTGAATCTTTTTTTGATCCCCCGTCCATTTGGTCATGGATGTTTTTGTTTGGATTCGCCGAAGAAACTTATTGATTTCATAGACCGTTAGCCGCTCGTCTTTGCTCGAACCGATTTGGGTGGTATTGCCACGATCGCTCTGTATCATTTGCGACTCGTAGGTTGCAAGCGTGTTGTTGAAACTTGCTAATTCGTTATCAAATTGGTTTCGAAGGTTTTCGACTTCAAGAGGAAACGGACGCTCATGTTCGCGGTAAAAGCCTTCGATGGTTGCAATTTCTTTAGTGATCACACGAAGATTCAACACCCAACGCATGAGAACTGTTGCATAGGGAAGTTCTTTTGCACGATTGCTGATACTTTTGACCGTGTTGCGATAGGTATAGACTCCGGTAAGGCCTGCCAGCGAACCTGCGGTCATGAAAACCAAAAGCAGGAGCAGCATAAAAATCAGCTTGTGCCGAATGGGTCTATGAGCGAACACCGGCGACCTCCTTGTCGCACGCAATCGTTCCTAAATCAGAACTCACGCGAGTCATCGTGCTCAGTGGAGCTAACGGAGACAGGAAGAATGAGTCTAACACTCGCCGAAGTGTGTAACAACCGCAAGGTGCTGCACTGATCTAAACGAGTCGTTTGTAAATGCTAGCACTGACTTCAATTTCCTGAAATCTTGTCATCGACGAACTCGCCTAATAGCGGAGAACTTTTCGAATGAGAAAGATACTCCAGACAAGAAGCGCAAGATTGCCTAGCCACACACTGGAAGGTGGTAAATCGCCACTTTTCGCTTGCTCGATACTGACCATCAATATGGGATAGTACACGAGCAAAATCGGAATAAAGCAAAGAAAAAATGTTGTCCAGAACTCGCCATTCCGCCTCTGGATTGCCAGTGGTGCACCCACTGCGACAAAAAAGAGACAACTGAAGCCCGCCGCCCAGCGACGGTGTGGTTCGGTATGTAACCGGAAGAGCTTTGACGCTTCACCGGAGATTGCGTGGTCCAGAGACTCACTAGTTTGTTTCAGTTCATGAAAATTACCCAAGGCTAATTGAAAGGCCGACGTTGCCGCGAGTCTTTGCTCAAAAGCATCAATACGCGTTTTTTGCTTGGTGATTTCTGCAGGAATTTCACTAAGGGCCATCTGCGAAGGACTGCCCGAATCTTGGCTTCTACGAGCCGCTCTGTTCAGCGGAATCACTCTTTTGATTGTATCTGGAAAAACCCCCTCAACACCGCCACCGACTGCACTGCCATTATTCATGAGAATAGTCAGAGAACCATTTTTCACGTCAGAATGCAATTCTGCCCACGCGGCTCGAATGACAACAGTCGGAGAATTTCCAGAAGATTTAAAAGTAAGCGTTGGCTCGACAAGTCTCTTTCCTTCCACAGATTTCACATTGATCGTAAATTGATTCGTTGTATGAGACCCATGGTTCTTAAGGCGGCTATAAGCCACTTCTTCAATCGATTCGAGCACAATCTTCTGAACACCTCTTCTGCCCCAGGAGACAGCCAAATCGTTGAGCCAGACGGTAGTAAAACTTAAGAGTACGACTGCTGCAAAACTTGGCCAGAGGATTCTCCAAGGAGAAATTCCAAGAGATTTAAGGGCAATAATTTCGTTGGAGGAGGAGAGTCGTCCAAAGACAAGGCAAGTTGCAAAAAGAGATGTTGCCGGGATAGCAAAGCGAAGTGCATCTGGCAGGATATACGGAATAAGTTCATAGATTTGAGAGAACTGTAGGCCTTGGAGATGAAGTTCGCGAATAATAACGAAAAGAAGCATTACAATCGTGATGGCACTGATCGAGATCAGGAATATCGAAATCAACTGCCAGAGGATGTAACGCGTAAACAGGTACATATTTTTTCTACGAAGCGACCGTGAGGGAGGCAGGAGATTCGATTCTCGGAGTCTTTACGATGACGGTCAATACGAATCTCTGCGAGGCTTTAGGCCGATTTAAAAGCCTTTAAATCAAATCGACATGCGAATCACTTGCTCGCAGGCTATCACGATCTGCTTTGAGTGTTGCCACAATGTGGGAGATGCTCTTGCAGTGTAGGTGTACGGCATCTGAAAAGGCATTGTTTAGCACACATTCAGCAGCTTCGTTTGTTAGTTCCTCGTATTTATTCCAATCCACTTCGAGTCCGCGTTGCTCAATACTTTTTTGAAGTTCAGCAGAAATTGTCGAAAAATTATCGGCTGTTTCTCTCGTAGGTGTACACGAATAAGTGCGATAAGGCGCACGGCCCAATGGTTTCGGTTCACTCGTTGGTATTGTATCTTCGGCAGAATGATCGAAACGTTGCAATATTGTGACAATAGCAGTCACAATCGCACCAATACATGCACCGATTGCAAAAGGATATTTGTTTAGAAAAAAAGAAATTACCGCAATCGCCAAAAAAGACAGAAACAAAATCCAGTTCAAATGCAAACGATAATTCGAAGGAGTTGTTTCAGATTTTACTTGAGCAACTGGAGGGTGATCTACCTGGACCACGATCACCGTGATATTGTCAGGTCCACCACGTAAATTTGCCAGGTCAACAAGAATTTGCGCGGATTCAGCAGGTGGCAGGCAGCCTAAAATCGACCCTATTTCATGGTCACTGACCTGGCCACTTAATCCATCGCTACAGAGGAAGAAAATATCCCCCTTAAGTATTGGAAAAGGACCTTCAAGATCTATTTGTACATTCGGAAATGGGCCAAGTGATCGTGTGATAATATTTTTAGGAAAATGTAAACCGGAAGCAGTCCCCGATATCTTATCCGCAGCTTGCATTTCCCAAACCAAGCTATGATCAAACGTTAATTGATCCAGTTGCCCGCGACGCAGGCGATAAACTCGACTGTCACCAACGTGGGCAATAACTGCCCCCTCGGGCAGTAAGAGAAGGGTACTGCAAGTGGTCCCCATTCCAGTAAATTCAGGTTCAGCTTGACCACGTTGGTAAATAGTCGAATTCGCTGCCACAACCGAATGGTGAAGAGAGGTTATGGGATCATTTTCTAGATCTTTGGAAAATAAATGCGGGATACTGTCGGCGGCTAGTTTACTTGCTAATTCACCTGCCGCGTGCGCACCCATCCCATCTGCTACCACAAAGAGGTGGCCTCGTTTCCGCCAGAATTCTTCATCGCTGGAAACGAGAAGATTTTTTGAATCTTGATTGTTCTTTCTTCGCATGCCGATGTCCGAAATGGATGCATAGCGGACAGCTTGCGAAAACGGGATTGAATCAGACATTCCAAATCCGGAGAGTGTGCCTCAGTGCCCAGAAAACTGGTTAATAGGCCTCAGTACGGGAATCACCGACTGCCTGCATATCCTCGAAAAGGTAAAAGCAGGTGGTCGCCTGATGATTAGAGGTTAAAGGATGCTAGCACATATCGATTGCCACTATTCTAGCGGCAATGCGATTTAGGCACCAGCGGCTTACGCGCCTCAGCGATAGCGGATCGATATAGCAGACAGAGAACAAGAAACCTATACTGCCGCGCCTTTTTTCCTTGCTCCTCAGCGTGTCAGAACGGTTTACGCGATACCGGAGCGGGAATGGTTAACTGAATATTTGGCCCAATAAACACATGTGCTAGAAATTTCTGTGTCTAGATTATCATCGCCAGTAATAACTTGCTTGGTATTGATCGTTCTGTTGCTGCCCGGTTGTGTGCAGCGACGACTGACGATTTCTTCAAATCCACCAGGCGCAATTGTAAAAGTGGATGATGTTGAAATTGGGAGAACGCCCGTATCCACTAGTTTTATTTATTATGGGACAAGAAAAATTCAGATCGCCAAGGCAGGCTACGAAACACTCACAGTCCTCCAGCCCGTTCCGGCTCCGTGGTATCAATGGCCCGGTATCGATTTTGTGAGCGAGCATTTTACACCCGGAAAAATCAATGATGATCGTCTGTTTAACTATAATTTAGAGCCGGCAGTGGCAGTGCCAACAGATCAACTCCTCAAACGTGCCCAGGAACTTCGTCAACAATCGAACATTCTGGATACACTAGAGTCACCGGTGGAAACATTGCCAGTACCTCAGAACTCGCCATTCAGCCCACCACTGCAACCATCCGTAGACGGTCGCTTGCCGTTATAACATCGGCTGTAAGAGAGACCGATAAATTCTCGAAGGCGCGGTGCGTCTTTTACGGTTGGTAGACTGGCGTCGGCTCAAGAGGCGTAGTACGCCAATCTGCAGGGGGCCTAAGATCGTTGCGCCAAGTGAGAGGTGGCTCTTCCGCTATTTCAAAATTCGGATATTTCCCTTGGTCTTTTCGATGATGTATTGCTCCAGCAAGACCCAGTTGTGCAGGATCGCGTGCGATCTTGTCAGAAAATATACGAATGTCTCCCATAATAGGCTGAAGTTGAGTCGTTACTCGATCAATATTGACGGCCGCTCGATTCAAATTGTTATACAACGCAGGATTATTAATTAATTGACCGATTGTGCCTTCCTGACTGTTCAGCCTGCCTGTGAAAGTATCAAACTGAGAAAGCACAGATTCAAATTTAGCTAGGCTCGAATCAAGTCGATCTACAATTTCCGCGCCGTGTTCCCCAAGAGGCCCGGTAAACCCTTCGAGATTTTCTAAATTACGATCGGCGTGCTTCACGGCAATTTGAATCTCCATCAAGGTATCTCGTGTCTGTTTGACAACCTGCGGTATTTCGTTGAGTCCCTGCTTCAGATTGTCCTGCATTCCCTTGTCACCAAGCACATGATTCAATTTGGACATAGTGAGATGAATACTGTCTAGCGTTTCTTCAGACTTATTGATAATCCGGTGGAACTGCTCTTCGTCATGGTTAGTTACCATTTTATTAAGTTGTTCACCCAACTTTCCAAATTGATTACTTGCTGTGCTTACAGAATTAAGTGTGTTGCGAAGGTCATTTTCCAGTCCCCCGAGCATTTCAAGCGGGTTTCGGTTGGACAAACCTTTAATTTCATCATTATCAGGAATCAGCTTATTCGAAGTTTTTAATCCGGGGACAAATTCAATAAAAGCATTGCCGAGAAGTGAACTGTTATTAATGGAGCAATTTTCATCTTCATAAATTTGCGTGCCAGCGTTTAGGCTTAACGTTACGAGGACATCTGGTGAGTTCTTGACGAATTCGACCTTGCTGACCCGACCGACCAAAATGCCACTCTTGCGCACGGGGGTGCCTTTGGTAACGCCGGGCGCGTTTGTGAATCGTACGCGAATCGTCTTTCCTGTGTGGAACATTGAGGGAAAGTCACCAAAAAGCACGATCAGAATGGCGGTTAAGATTAGTGCCGAAATGACGACAATTCCAACCCTGGCCTGAGCAACGCGTTCATCCATGATAAAGCCTTCGCACAATAGTGAGATTAATCATAGTCTTGATTGACACACTTTTATTTTTGTTCGTGTGCAGGATGTGATTAGTCATCGATCGCCATTTCTTTGAGGCGAGCCCCTGCTTCACCATTAATGAATTGTGTAACCCTTTGATCTTTTGTTTGGTCTATTGCATTTGGCGGGCCATCAAAAAGAATTTGATCTTCACCACTTTTAAGGCGACTAAAGGGATAAAGCATTACGATCCGATCGGCTACTTTTCGAGCAGTACGCATGTCGTGGGTGATAACAATGCTGGTCACCGGGTGATGCGACCGGGTCCTGATGATCAACGCATTGATAACATCGCTCATGATAGGATCCAATCCTGTCGTCGGTTCGTCATACAGTATCACTTCAGGTTTCATTGCTAGCGCGCGCGCTAGGCCAACTCGTTTTCGCATTCCACCTGAAAGTTCAGCAGGTTTTTTCTCTAAAACACTTTCTGGCAGGCCAACCTCGGAAATACGTTTGAGCACCGTATGCCGAATCTCAGCTCGATCTCGAATTTGATGTTGCTGGAGGGGAAAGGCAATATTTTGAAACACAGTCATACTGTCAAAAAGGGCTGCAGATTGAAACACAAAACCAAATCGCATGCGCTGGGTGGTCAGTTCTTTTTCATTTGTTTGACCTAAATTTCTTCCATCAAAAAAAACGTTACCTTCAGTTGGACGAATCAATCGAATAATAGTTTTCAATAAAACGGTTTTCCCGCACCCGCTTTCCCCAATGATTGCAATTGTTTCGCCTTTCTTAACGCTGAGATTGATACCACTGAGTACAGTTTGTGGACCGAAGCGAATGGTCAATTCACGCAATTCAATGAGTGAAGCGTCTTGAGTTGCTGATTCAGCGCTCATCGATGAAGATCTTCCTTCTAATGAAGCTTTAAAATAGTTGACCGCCCGCAGGCCAGATTGCTTTATGGAGGCCAATCAAAAAGATACCGAGGAAGAGATCGAGAACAATAATGACCACAAAGGCATGGACGAATGCCGCAGTTGCAGCACGTCCCACCCCTTCAGCACCTGGATCGCAATGAAATCCTCGGTAGCATCCAAGGATTGCAATCGCAAAGCCAAAAAATAAACTTTTGAAGATCCCACTAAAAAGATCATAAAGACCAACAATAGATCGGGAATTATGCCAGTAGTAAAAGGCATCGATATCGAGGATGAAGATACTATAAAATGCACTGCCGATAACTCCCATAAAGTTGGCGACGACGGTCAACGCGGGAATCAAACAAAGGCAAGCAAGTAGTCGGGGAACCACTAGATAATGGATAGGATTGGCACCCATACTCGAGAGAGCATCGATTTGTTCTGTAACACGCATCGTACCTAACTCGGCTGCCATTGCGCTTCCCACTCTTCCGGCCAGCATCGTACCGGCCAATACAGGCCCTAGTTCGGTAACTAGGGACATATTGATGACTCCACCAAGTCTCGTTTGTAATCCGATATGAGCAAACTGAGCATAACTCTGTACTGCGAGTACCATTCCAATAAAGGTTCCCGTAAGGGCCACGACTGGAAGGCTACGAACTCCCACCTGGTAGAAGTTGGGGAGGAGTGTGTCTTTTTGTGGAAGACGACTGACGAGCCACGAAATTGTTCGCATCGTGAAAAAAGAGACCCCACCAACGGCAGTCACCCAATCGATAACGACTGCACCACTATCTGTAAACCAGCGCATGGGACCCACCAAGTGGCGTTTCTTTTCTGCGGTTTGCTCAGCAATTTCCATCCGGAAAATCCAAAAGGTGTCCCAAAACAAAAACGAAGCCTTCGCGCGACGACACGTGTCTCTTCTTCGGCAGAGAAAGTTTCAGGCTTGAGGAATGTTTGACGATCCGGAGGCGTGGGAAAGACAGGGGGCTTAGGGTGTTCCCGGGTGCCGATATCAGCCAATTCTAGGCGAATTCGAAAAGCACCGCCGTCATTGGCAATCAGCTTTCCAATTGCTGAAGCAGCCGAAGGATTTTTTCCAGTTCAGTGGAAAATTGAGCTTTGCCTGGGTATTTGCGTAGAAGTTTAGAAAGCATTTGTTTTGCGCGAATGAGATCCTCACGGGCTTCGGTTACATTTCCAAGGTTGATCTGCACCTGAGCGAGCTGCCCCATTGCGACCGCTCTCTGACAAACGAACGCCGGGTTGTTCGGGTGTTGCTCGTTGATAAGTTGCCAAACTTTTAGTGCGGTTTGGCATTTATCGAGCGCCTCTCTGTCGCGACCGACGGCACTTAATGATGCTGCCCAGCCGACAAGTATATCTGCCTTTAGAGCTTGATATGTACCCGTTGGATCATTGCTCGAAGAAAGCTTCTGGCTCGAACGGAAAGCCTTCTCATACCAAAGAATCGCAGTTTTTGCGTGCATTGCGTCAGCCACCGCATACGCATTTCCAAGATCGCGACAGGTCATCATAAGTGGCCTGATCGTTTTGATCGTGGGGACATACTCCGGTGCGTCCACAATCTGTTCCAATTCTTGATAAGAGGCCTCCAGGTATTGACGGTAACCACGTTGGTTTCCCTGCAATTGTTCCCATTCACTACGGTACTTATAACAACGTGCAATGCCCATAAACGATGCAGAATGAGGTTGCGGTTGTTCTAATAACTGCTGGTACCGCCGGATCGCCTCATCAAAATATTTTTTGGCAGGTGCCCACCGTCGTCGAGTGAGAGCCAACTGTCCCATTTTCACGTAGTTATCAGCGGCCAAAAGCTGAACATCTGTACGATTTGGGAACGCACCCATCAGATAGTCTAGAAATTCGGACGCCCGCTGAAAGTCTTTCATTGCCCGATCGATGTTACCCAGACGCTGATCTACAAGGCCAAGCGAAAACCACGTACGGGCCATAAGAACAGCGGAGTGAGGGTCCGCAAATCCCAAACGAAAGCCAATACTTTTTGCTGTCGATGAGATACCTTCTCCCAAATGTCTGATAGTGGTTCGCAATAACCGCTCTGCGACCTTAAGATTCCCCAGACTTGTCTCAATCCGTGCCATTTGCAGGCGGGCCATTGTTGTGACATGGCTATCTGTCGTTTCATTTTGAGCGGATGCAACCAAAGAGGAATAATAGCGGAGGAATTGTTCGAGTATTTTTTTTTCACTTGCAGATTTTGGTGTGATAATTGTCGACTGTTCATCGACTAGATCCGTAACGGCGCTACTAACTACGTCTTCTGCTTTCGCCATCCTTTCAATGGAGTTTGCGTTTGATTTTGTAGAAATGAAAAACCGATAGGAGAGCGTAATCGACCCGCCAATGAGGAGGGCTGTAAAAATAAATCCGGCGATCAACAACCGTTGATTACGGTTCACCGAACGAAAAACTTTTGATAATTCGACGCGTGGCCGCGCACAGATTTTTTTTCCACTCAAATAACACTCTAGGTCATTTGCCAATTCATCGGCACTTGCATATCGAAGAGACGGTTTTTTTCGCATACACTTCATGCAAATTGTTTCGAGGTCTCTATCAACGTTTGTGTTGAGTTGACGAAGTGGAACAGGGTATTCTTCGATCAACTGGCGGAGCGTCTCTGCTGATCGCGCAGCAAAAAACGGTGGCTTGCCAGATAAAATGGAATAAAGTGTTGCGCCTAGGCTATAAACATCGCTCTGCTCGGTAACCTCGGCAGCGTTCCGAACTTGCTCGGGAGACATAAAAGAAGGTGTGCCGACAGTTTCACCGATGGATGTAATGCTGTGCCCCTGTCCAGATATTTTGGCAAGTCCAAAATCCGCGACTAAGGGGCGGTCAGTGTCATCATCGATAAGGATGTTTGCAGGTTTGAGATCTCGATGCAAAATCCCACTTCGATGGGCATAATGAATCGCGCGCGCGACTTGCTCAAGATATTTTGCCGCGACCTGGTTTTCGATTGGTCGTCGCAAGGTCATTTCTGCAAGACTCTTGCCCCGTACATACTGCATTGAGAAGAAGTGCTGTCCCTTGTTTTCGTTCACGTCAAAGACGCGCACGATATTTTCGTGCCGCAATTTGGCCGCCGCTCTGATTTCTTGTTGGAAGCGATTAATAGCTCCGTCTGATGAGGTGTCAAGTAGTTTGGTTCGCAAAATCTTAATCGCAACGATACGCGGGTTGCTAATCTGTTTAGATCGATACACGACGCCCATGCTTCCTCGTCCGATTTCCTCAAGTAATTCGTAATCAGCAAAATGGAGTGGCAGCGTGATCGTTTCATCACCTGGGTCTTCAGGTGCAAGTGTAGCGCCGGGAGTGTCAGAACTGTCAGAAGAATGGAAGTCTAGGTAGGGAAGTATTCCGGCCTGCTTAAGATCAAGGTCAGGAAATCTGGCTCGACACATTTCCTGACTGAGAGGCATGCCTACCTGCTTCCGAACGAGGCATTCCTGCTTTAAAAGCCGAGCGAGAATCTCTGGATTATCTAGATTCGTAAAACGGCCTAGATAAGATTCTATTGGAAATGGTTGGCCGGTGGTTTGGTCACTGCCACCCACGCCATCTTGAACATTGTGGATGCGTTGTTTCCAGGCCAACTCTATTTCGATATGGACCAACTCCTCAAGCGTGCCGAGATAACAGGGATCATCCGCGGATGGAAGATAGTCTTCTATCTCCCCTGGTTTTCCACGTAGCCATCGTTGTTCGAATTCCTTCCGAAGATCCTCATTAATGGATTCGGAGGGCAGAGGAGGGTTCATTGGGTCCCGGATTCCCGTAAGCTTTGTTTCCAACGAGATTGTACTCTGTCGATAATTCGCCGTACGGTACGTTCGGAGCATTTTAATTGCTGCGCGACTTCATTATTAGTGTGCTGTTCGAGTTTTAGAATAACGGCTGTCCGTTCTTCATCATCTAAAACGCCTAGCAATTGCTCTAACTGATCAGCAAATTCGATTGATTCGGCAGGCGTCGGTTCTGATGAGATCACGTGGCCAACTCGAGACATCGCCTGATCATTTTTTGGATGTCGCTCCAAATTCATTGCCCGTTTTTGCCGACCATGGTATCGTGCCTGTTGTCGAACTTTTGTAAGGGTAATCGCACAAAGAAGTCGCCAGAGACTATCGGCATCGGCAAATTCGAATTGCCCATCCTGTGCTCGGCGTAGAAAAGTACGACACGCCGATTGCACAACGTCTTCAGCTCCAACACGTCGCCTCAGGCCAGAAGAAAGATTCTGGGAAGCGAGCCTTTGCAGTCGCTCAGCATAGAGATTCCAGAACTCGTGCTCTGCCTCTGGATTGCCTTCGGCAAGTTGCACCATCCAGCCCTGCCATTCGTCGTCGTTCTTCATTGCACAACTCTATTTTGACACTGGGGATACCCTACGTATCCTACCTCAAGGCGCCAGCGGATTCAAATCAAAAGAAGTACACCAAACAGGTACCCAGCCTCCTAAGAAATGGGCCGTATTCCATTCAACCCGAACCATCGCCTATTGGTCGGATTTGGATGATGATTTGGGATCTTCGCCGGTCACTGCACCAACCGGCTCTTCGCCACTTTCTTCAATAAAATCGGACGAGAAATTGAGTCGCTTGATTTTCCCCTCATCATCCTTGACCGTGTCAACGACAATTTTATTTTTGCCCTCAAATTCTCCTTTGAGCAGTTCTTCAGAAAGAGGATCTTCGATGTAATTTTCGATTGCTCGACGGAGAGGCCTTGCCCCGTAATCTAGATTCGACCCCTTCTTAATGATAAATGCCTTTGAATCATCGGTCAAAGTCAAGCAGAACCCTCGGTCCATAAGGCGTTCACGAACTTTAGAAAGTTCTAAGTCGATAACGTCCTTGAGATCCTCCGTCGTAAGATGACGAAATACAATTACGTCATCTACACGATTAAGAAATTCAGGACGGAATACTTTTTCAATTTCATCACCAACACGATCTTTCATGCCGTCATAAGAAGCATCGTCATCCGGTTTTTGGAAGCCGAGAGACGACTCATTTTTAATTGCATCAGCACCTGCGTTGGTGGTCATGATCAAAATTGTATTTCGGAAATCCACGTTTCGGCCGAAACTATCCGTTAATCGACCTTCTTCCATGACCTGTAGTAACATATGAAAAACATCGGGATGCGCTTTTTCAATCTCATCCAGCAAGATAACTGCATAGGGGCGACGACGGATTTTTTCGGTAAGTTGTCCACCTTCTTCAAAGCCAACATAACCTGGAGGGGCACCAACAAGGCGACTTACATTATGTTTCTCCATGTACTCGCTCATATCGACTTGAATTAAGGCCTCATCATCTCCAAACATGAATTGTGCCAGTGCCTTGGCGAGCAGCGTTTTACCAACACCGGTTGGACCGGCAAAAATGAAACAACCAGTAGGTCGTTTTGGATCTTTAAGTCCACTACGACTTCGACGAACCGCTTTCGAGATTGCAGAAACCGCCTCGTTTTGGCTGATGACGCGAGAGTGCAATTCTTTTTCCATTTGCATCAGTCGCATGCTGTCCTCAGTGGTCATCCGTGTCAGCGGGATTCCCGTCATTTTGGAAACCACTTCAGCGATCACATCCTCGTCGACCACTCCATCCGTCTCTCGTGACTTTTCACGCCATTCACGGGTAATCGTTTCCTTCTTTTTCTTGAGCTTATCGGCAGTATCACGCAGTTTTGCTGCTTTTTCAAAATCCTGATTTGCTACCGCCTCTTCTTTTTCTTTGTTGAGTCGTTCAACTTCTTCATCGATCTCTTTGAGATCCGGAGGACGAGTCATTGCTTTTAATCGCACCCGAGCGCCTGCTTCATCGATGACATCAATGGCTTTGTCAGGAAGGCACCTTCCGGTGATATAGCGATCCGAGAGCTCCACTGCCGAAACAATTGCATCGTCTGTGATCTGGACCCGATGATGCGTTTCGTAACGATCGCGCAAGCCTTTGAGAATTTCAACCGTTTCCGAAGCATTTGACGGCTCTACCATCACAATCTGAAATCGTCGATCTAATGCACTATCTTTTTCAATGTACTTCCGATATTCGTCGAGTGTTGTTGCACCAATGCACTGGATTTCCCCACGTGCGAGTGCTGGTTTCAAAACATTCGATGCATCAATTGCACCTTCTGCACCACCTGCGCCTACAAGAGTGTGAAGCTCATCAATAAAGAGAATTGTATCTTTTGTTCGACGTACTTCATTCATTACAGCTTTAATTCGCTCTTCAAACTGCCCTCGGTATTTTGTGCCGGCAACCATCATTGCCAGATCTAAAACAACGATTCTGCGATCACAGAGTAATTCGGGAACATTTCCCTCGATCACACGCTGTGCAAACCCTTCCACAATCGCTGTTTTTCCAACACCCGCTTCCCCGAGCAACACAGGATTATTTTTTGTTCGTCGACACAGAATTTGAATTGCTCGTTCAATTTCCCGTTCGCGTCCAATAACGGGGTCAAGTTTTTTCTGCTCAGCTAATTCTGTGAGATCGCGACCAAAACTGTCGAGTGCAGGTGTTTTTGATTTGCCGCTTTTACCACCGCCACTTTTCGGGCCACTCCCACGTTCGCCCCCACCCCGTTCGACCACTTCACCTGTTTCGAGGCCATGACCGAGGAGATTGAGAACTTCCTCACGAACTTCCTCAAGCTTCAACCCGAGGTTCATGAGCACTTGTGCTGCAACGCCTTCTTGTTCGCGAAGCAGTCCGAGTAGAACATGTTCAGTTCCCACATAATTATGGTTAAGGTTTCGCGCTTCCTCCATCGAGTACTCAATCACCTTTTTTGCTCGGGGTGTTTGAGGCAATTTTCCCATCGTGACCATGTCAGGCCCGCTCTGTACAAGTTTTTCAACTTCTAAGCGGATTTTCCGCAAGTCGACATCAAGGTTTTTAAGAACGTTGGCGGCAACGCCACTGCCCTCTTTGATGAGGCCCAGCAGAATATGCTCGGTACCAATATACTCGTGGTTGAATCGTTGCGCTTCCTGGTTGGCAAGCTGCATGACTTTCCGTGCACGATCCGTGAATCTTTCGTACATATTCTGTTCTCCGTCTCACCACACGCGGCGTTCTCGACGTATGGGAGTTTGCGATATTCGCGAACATAGTCCTGAAAAACCGAAGAACTTAAAAGGCAACTGCCCGAAAAGGTACTCCGGCGGTCATTTGGAAATTCTAGCCTTCCCCACTCAAAGGATCAAGGTAACTATCATTGGCAAATGGTGTTTCAAAGCGGTTCGTGGCAAGTCGTCAGCAGGCTTTAGGGACTTGACTAGATGAAGAAGTGTATGAAGACATGTGAATTTGTAGGATAGAAAATCGAGATTCTTCGTGCGCGATGGACATTTGATTAAAAAACAGAATGAAAAACAGCAGACTTTCTCAGTGGGGGCCTAGTCGCGCATCAAACATTAAAGACACTTGTCTGTATGTGAATCGGGCAGGCACGCTTGTCGAAACCGATCCGGATTTTGCCCAGTACCTCAAGTCGTTGTCCATGCTAGTACGAAGGGGAATTCGTGTCGCATCATAAAATCTATCGTCTTCTGGATGCAACAGCGAACCGTGCGTGTGAAGCAGTTCGCGTGGTTGAGGACATCGTACGCTTTGTATTTGACGATCACCTTCTCACCAAAGAGTGGAAAGAATTCCGGCACCATCTAGTTGCGGCCTTACAGTCCTTGCCTGCAGAGATGCGTTCCGCATTTCGCCATACCGAATCAGATGTCGGGACTGCAATCGCACTGACAAGCGAAATTAAACGGGACGACATTGCTGATCTAATTGCGGCAAACATGGCACGCTTGCAGCAATCTTTACGTAGCTTGGAGGAAGGCGCAAAACTGATTGATGACAAACTTGCATCACAGGTCGAAGCACTCCGTTACCGAAGCTATTCGCTGGCTTCGGTAACGCAAACAATCGAAGAAAGCATTCAAAGGCTCCAGGATGTCCGCCTCTGCGTACTCATTGATGGAGGTAGTTCGGAGCAGACTTTCAGTCAAATGCTAGACCTGTTGCTGTCGGCTGATGTTGGTGCGATTCAGCTGCGCGATAAAAAGATGAATGATGCGGAGCTCGTTGCTCGAGCGAGGTTGCTGGTAGAAAAAAGTCGAGGTCGACCCACGCTGAGCATTATCAATGATCGGCCGGACATTGCAGTCTTGGCAGGGGCCGATGGGGTGCATGTCGGACAGACAGATTTAGGAGTGAAAGAGGTACGCCAGATTGTGGGCCCGTATCGCGTGATTGGAATTTCAACACATAATCTGGAGCAGTTGCGACGAGCGGTTCTCGACGGGGCAAATTATGCAGGCATCGGGCCAGTCTTTCCCTCCGAAACAAAAACATTTTCTTGTCATGGTGGGCTTGCGCTGATTGAACAAGTTGCAAATCAAACAGCGCTCCCACTTTTTGCAATTGGCGGTATCGATGTCAAGAATGCGGCCGATGTTCTTCGAGCTGGCGTTAGTCGGCTGGCGGTTGCCTCGGCGATTACGAGTGCGGTGGATCCTAAAAAAGTGGTTATTGCACTCAAAGAGAGGCTGAATCATTCTGCAGTGCAGAAGTTGCAATCAGAGTCTACCTCCGTATCGTTTTCCCCTTAAGGAACAGCACAGCTTTGAATCTGTATCTATTATTGCCGCATTGCTTGGCGGATGGCATCCATTGCTTCTGGATGTTGACGGAGTGATTGCACGACCTCCGAACGAACATAGCGTGGTCCGCAGGTATCCGTTGTTTGTGTCTCTACCGCTGGCGGCAACAGGCCTTGATCGCGATAAGACAGAATGAGCGTTTCCGGGATTTTGAGCACTGCGGCCAGTTGTTCAATAGTCAGCGGAGGCTCTTGCGGCATGGAGTCGACACTCGATAGAAGTTGGTGGTTCTGACCCGCCGCGCTGTTTTAGCCGCGGTGTAAAATCCGCCCGAATTCTGTAAATAACACTAGGTCAACGCTCAACGGGTACCCATGTCGCAACTTAAGCCACCCGCAGCCGGCACATAAGCACTTCGACAGTAATCCATCACCATGCGGTGGGCACTAAATCTCCATGCAAGTGAACCGATCGAATTCATCATCATTGAGATCCACTGTCGCGGTAAACCATGGTCATCGCGATCGTAGAAAATAGGGATTACCTGATTGACGAGCACATCGTAAAGGGCCTCCGCATCCCGCCGGTCTGTTTCTTCTACTGAGGCATGTGCTCGTCCTTTACCAATCGAAAAACCATTCACACCATCGTATGCCTCTGCCCACCAGCCATCGAGAATAGAACAATTTAACCCCCCGTTAAGGACCACTTTTTGACCGCTTGTACCAGAAGCCTCAAGCGGACGTCGCGGATTGTTCAGCCAGACGTCTACGCCCTGTACCAGATGTCGCGCCACATTGATGTCATAGTCTTCAACAAAAACGACTCGACTCGCAACCTGAGGATCATGACGGAGGTTGGCAATTTGTTGAATTAACTTTTTCCCCGGTTCATCTGCTGGGTGTGCCTTACCAGAAAAAATGAATTGAATCGGGCGGTTGACATCCCCGATCATTTCATGGATTTTATCGATATCCCACATGAACATGTTCGCTCTCTTGTAAGTAGCAAAACGCCGCGCAAAACCGATGGTGAGAACGTTGGGATCGAGAACATGCCGTGCCGCTTCAACAGCCTCATCGGTTTCTCCACGACGGCGACATTGTCGACTCATCCGACGACGCACAAAAGTGAGCATTAAGTTTTTTAAGGCATAATGCGTTTCCCAAAGTTCACCTGGATCTATTTGATAAATACTCTGCCAAACTTCGGGTTCACCCATTCGGCGAGCCCAACCGGCAGGAAAATAACGGTCATAGAGTTGTCGCATTTGAAACGCGAGGAAAGAAGGAATATGAATGCCGTTGGTGATATGCCCGATTGGAATCTCTTCTTCAACACGCCAAGGCCACAAATGCGCCCACATTCTGCGACTGACCTGACCATGAAGCGCACTGACGGCATTGGCTCGACGTGAAAGTTTCAGAGCCAGAACCGTCATGCAGAACGACTCCCCTTCATTCTGAGGGTCGACTCGACCCAAGCCCATAAGTTGTTCGAGGGAAATACCGAGTGATTCGCGCAGTGGCCCCAGATGTTCTTCTATAAGATCTGTTTCAAATCGATCGTGGCCTGCAGGGACAGGGGTATGGGTCGTAAAAACCGCCCGGTGGGCAACTTCTCGGAGTGCACTATCGAAATCGAGGCCATCTTCATGCATGGAGTCACGAATCGCCTCCAGTGCAGCAAAGGCGCTATGGCCTTCGTTTATGTGATAAACGCTCGGAGATATCCCCAACGCTTTGAGTGTGCGCATACCACCCACACCAAGAACAAGTTCTTGGCGAATTCTCGTACGCGTATCTCCCCCATAGAGTCGAGCCGTCAGCTTTCGATCTTCTGGTTTATTTCCTTCCATGTCGCAGTCGAGTAAATACAGATCCACTCGGCCGACGTGCATCAGCCAAACTTTAGCTAATAGTTTCCCGTCACGCGTATCGATTTCGACGGTGATCGGTACTCCCTCTTTGTCGACGGCTGGCTCCATTGGCAGGCTGTCGACGCGCGTATCTTGATATTCTTCAACTTGAAAACCATCGTTATCGAGTCGCTGTCGAAAATAGCCCTGATCGTAAAAAAGGCCAATCGCGACTAATGGTATCCCTAGACCACTCGCACTTTTAATGTGGTCTCCCGAAAGCACACCCAAACCACCGGAATATATGGGCACCGATTCATGAATTCCAAATTCTGCTGAAAAATACGCCACGGGTCTTACCCCCAGTATCCCCGCGTTGGTTGTGCCCCAGGTCTGATTGCTCGCCAGGTATTCTTTGAGTCTGCGGTACGCTTGATTGATACGGCTATACAGGACCAATTCATTGGCTCGGGCTTCAAGTCGTTCGGGAGTAAATTCTGCGAGCAGTGCGATAGGATTATGATCGAGTTGACGCCAGCGAATCGGATCTAAATCCCTGAAAAGGTTGACGACCTCAGAATGCCAGGACCACCAGAGGTTGTGCGCTACTGCCATACATTTTTCGTACAGCGATTCTGCAGATAACTCAGATTCCAGCGTAAGTGGATTGGATTCGGAAACGGTTTCTTCGATCTGACTCATAGCTAGGTTCTTTTTGGTCATCAGGGACAAATCCGGACAAGCCCTGATTATACGGCTTGTCATAATCAGGAAAACACCCTCAAAGCGGATGATGTTGAGTTGCCGGAGGGTGGATTGCTCGGTAAGTTGGAAGCAAAGGTACAGATTTCCAATCGAAGGCCTCCTGAATAAGGACATTGATGGCTTTGACGGCACCGACTGGCGGTATTTTGGGACCGACTGAACCGGAACTACGTGGACTCGCTCAGAATCTTGCGGCGCATGCCGGGCGGCTTGATCAATCGGGGGAGTGGCCGGTTTCCCAGTTGAAGCAGTGCGGTGAATCGGGTGTATTTCGCTGGTTTGTCCCACCCAAGATGGGTGGTCTGGGGTGGTCGGAGACCGATATTTTACGTGGCTACCTGCGATTGAGTGCTTCCTGCCTGACAACCTCGTTTATCCTCACCCAAGCAACCGGCGCATTGCGACGGGTTGCTGCCAGCGGGGCAGCGGCGACGGAGCGTGTTTTAGAAGATCTCCTCTCGGGCCGTTGTCTTGCCTCCCTCGGCATATCCCATCTCACGACAAGCCATCGGCATTTGGGACGGACGATCCTGTCTGCCGAGCGGTGCGACAAAGGTTTTCTACTCAACGGTTTTAGTCCTTGGGTCACAGGGAGTCCCTATATTGATTTGATTGTTGTCGGGGCAGAGCTTAAGGATGGGCGTCAAATTCTAGCTTTGCTTCCCATGAATAGTCCGGGAATCTCAGTGGATCCTCCTACTCAACTTGTGGCCCTGACAGGAAGCCAGACGGGCGCCGTTCGTTTTGATCACGTTGAATTGCCAGCGGATGCGGTACTCGCAGGGCCGGAGGAAGAAGTCCTCATCGGGGCCACTGGGGCATCCACTGGCGGGTTGCAGACATCCGCACTGGCGATTGGTTTGGCAGATTGTGCCATCAGTTTGATGGAAGAACAAAGTGCAAAACGTTCCGAACTTGCAGAGCCAGCCAACCGCTTGCGTACCGAGCAAGATGGGGCCAAAGAGGATCTTTTGTCGCTGGCGATGGGTGGCGAAGTATGCTCCCCAGGCGAACTTCGCGGTCGGGCCAACAGCCTTGCCATCCGATCATCCCAAGCGGCTTTGGCGGCAGTTAAAGGCGCCGGTTACGTCCAGGGTCATCCGGCAGGGCGTCTCTGCCGTGAGGCACTCTTCTTTTTGGTCTGGAGTTGCCCCCAACCGGTCATGGCTGCCAATCTCTGCGAACTGGCGGGCCTTTCTGAATAACGCGCGATTGAGATCGCGTCTCAATGAACGTTTTTTTCATTCGTGTTCGGCATGCTCCAGAGCGTTGCGAATCAGTTCCACGATATGTTCATCATCGAGACGGTAGAAAACATGCTTCCCTTCGCGCCGATAACTGACAATTCGTTCGCTCCGTAGCAATTTTAATCGTTGTGATACTGCCGGTAAGTTATCGTTGAGAGCAGAAGAAATCTCGGTGACGCACATTTCTCGCCCAATCAAGAGTCCCAGTAGACGCAAGCGGTTGGGGTCACCCAGGGCGCTAAACATGGCCGCTGCCCGATAGCAATCCTCAAGACGAAGAAGCTCATCTTTTGAAATGCCATGATCATCTGCAGCACACGTCGGTTCAATAGGGTTGTTGGATTCAGATGGAGTCATGGCTGAAGTATGCTAACACACAGGCTTAATTAATAAGTTATGCAAGTTTTTAATTAACCGGTTCTAAGGATTATTTACCAAAAAATCCGATGCGTGTGACTCCTTGACGGCAGTTCTTTTCTAGAAGCTAATTGTATGGAGATATCCCTAATTTAGCACAATAGAGGTTTCCTGTGCAGCCAACCGTCGTAATTGCTGTCTATTCGGTGCTGGTGGTGCTGAGTTCATTGTTGGGTGGTTTTCTTCCTGCGATGATCCACTTAACGCATCGTCGCATGCAGTTTTTGATGAGTGGTATTGGCGGGCTGATGCTGGGGATTGGTTTTTTTCATCTCTTGCCACACAGCCTACATACCTCGATTGGAATTGATCGTGCTGTGGTTTGGTTGATGCTTGGTTTAATTACGACCTTCTTGTTAATTCGAGTTTTTAGTTCCCACGTTCACGCAGCAGAGGCTGGAGAATCCGAGTGTAGCGGTGCATTGCATGAATCGCATCAAACGGGTGATCCGCACGCTTCCGGCGGGCATAATCACGCTGTATTCGACGGCGCAAAATATCGTTGGGTTGGTCTGGCGCTCGGCCTCTCACTGCATACGTTGCTCGACGGGGTAGCAATGACGGCTGCCGTACTTGGCGATACATCCCACGTTTCGGGAACACTTTTTCTTGGCTTTGCTGCATTTCTTGGGATTTTGCTCCATAAGCCACTCGACTCTCTTTCCATTACCGCTTTGATGGCAGCGGGGGGGTGGTCTGTTGGTTGGCAATCGGTGGTCAATGTACTGTACGCGATGATGTGTCCGCTTGGAGCACTGGCCTTTTATCTTGGTGTTCGAGATACGCCGCACGAGTCCGTGGCAATCGGATGTGGATTGGCTTTCGCTGCTGGAATCTTTATCTGCATTGCCCTGAGTGATCTGCTGCCAGAATTGCAGTTTCACTCGCATGATCGATTCCCGCTTACTGTTCTTCTACTGCTCGGGGTCCTTGTTGCCTATGGTTTAAAATATCTTGAACCGCCCCATTTGCATGATACACCAACCAAAGATGTACTTGACAATCACTCGACGGTTCACGATCACGAACATCACTCTCACGATCCCCACCCGCACGCGCACGATACAAAAGAGTAAGTTCAATCAGCGTGCTCGTTTTTGTTCACCGGCTTTTGATTTATTGGTTGTCTCGGGACCTCTGTGAGCGCACTTTTTTACTAGGATTGCTGCCTCCCCGCCTGCCGTGTATCATCCGGTTCTTGCATGTGCAAAGAGTTTATTTGCATCGTTGTTGAGAAAAGTCAGTGTTGGGGCAAAGATGCATCTCAACAGGAGAGTCGGGAATTGCCCGAGGAGCGTGACATATGGGTAATGAGAGCGGTGGTGTCCACTGGCATGCGCAAAGTGTTTCACGCGAGAACCGAGAGCAATTAAACGGACATCGTGGATGCGTTGTGTGGTTAACCGGACTTTCCGGATCGGGTAAGAGTACCATTGCAAACCTTCTCGACCACAAACTCCACCGATTTGGAGTGCATACCTTTTTGCTCGATGGTGATAATGTCAGGCATGGATTGAACGCTACGCCGTCACGCTTGACCGAGCAATATGGCGAGGCTTTTGGGACGCGGTTTGGCCTTGGGTTTTCTGAAGAAGACCGACAGGAGAATATTCGCCGCATCGGGGAGGTTGCTGGGTTGTTTGCCGATGCGGGCATTGTGGTGTTAACGGCGTTCGTAAGCCCCTATTGTCGTGACCGGGATGCCGTTCGGACCCAACTTTCAAAAGGTGATTTTATCGAAGTTTTTGTAGATACACCGTTGGAAATCTGCGAACAGCGAGATCCCAAAGGACTCTACCGAAAGGCACGGGCGGGAGAGATTCAGGGGATGACCGGTATCGACGATCCCTACGAACCTCCGAAAACATCCGGAACTGGTTCTGAAGTCGGGTCAAAATTCAGCGGAATCATTGGCCGATTGCGTACTGAAGTATCTGCAGGATGCACGCAAGGTTCCGCCTGCTTCCTAAGGCTGGCCTGCTAGCATCGCTTTGTTCGGACCGTACTGGAGGCTAGGAATCTAGACGGGAGGAATACCGACCCTTTATCTAATATTCACACAGTCCGGCGTTGACGAATATGAGCAGCCAACCTAAACTTGGTGATCCAAGCTAGGAAGCTCGGGGCAGGTTTTTAAGCGGTCAAAAGGATGCACGGACCGATGAAAAGTATGGAGACAGAAGATACGGTAACGGCTGCGCCTCAGGTCGTCGGTATTCGTGAACTTACCGCCCAGGTTCGCCAAGACGTGCGGCGATACACGAGTGGTAGGATTCACAATCTAACCGTCATCATGACGGGTACCCATGTGGTTCTCGAGGGGTTCTGCTCAAGTTTTCACTCTTATCAACTTGCTCAGCATGCGGCGATGCGGGCTGCTGAAGATTTCTCGGTCGACAATCGCATTGAAGTCCTCTGATTCTTGTGGAAGTGGTCTGCTCGTCACAGATTTCCCAAACGACTTGGAAACATTTCTTTGCCGGTTGGATTTTGTTCTAGGCTGGAATTTCAAGCGGCGAAATCCGGTTCATTTTCGAGATCGCGGTACGATCAAGTAGCTGAGTAACTGCAGCATACACGTCCTCGACCGTCAATTCCTCCATGCATCGATGATGTCCGAAAGGACATGTTTTCTGCATGCATGGGCCACAAGGCACATCAGTCTGTAAGGAGATTATCTGATCATAGTTGGTGTCTCCCCAAACGGTATGGGTTGGACCAAAGAGTGTGACAAGCGGTACACCAAAAGCCGCAGCAAAATGCCTCGGACCACTATCACTGCTAACCATCAATCGGCTTCGCCGGACACACGCTTTTGAGAGCCCGATACTCAACGGTTGATCGGCAAGACTTTTTACACGCGGATGGGACGCAGCCAGCGCCGTTTTTGCTGCCATTGCCCGTTCTTTGGGGCCACAAATGAGCAGCACACTGCATTCATGTCGGGAGGCGATTTTCCGTGCGAGCTTTGCGGCGTGATCCAGTGGCCAGGCTTTAGACGAAGCGTGACCACCCCATCCACCAGCATTATGGAAGACGACGACTTTTTCCCCTGGTGGCAAGCTGAGTTGTTCCCACACCCTGTCTGCCGCCAACTCATCTTCAGTGCTGGTTTCCAAATGGAGTGGCCAGCGAGCTTTCCGTGGACAACCAAGAAACTCAGTCAATTTCAGATAACCCTGCATCGTTGGCGTAGGTACGAATCGTCCTCGTTGTTTTTGAAATTTTAGTTTGTCAGTGAGTAATGGTCCACGACCATACTGTGCATAACCGATCCTTTGTTTTGCTCCGCTGAGCCATGCCAAAATTCCTGTTCTCAATGAATTGGTTAAAAGAAGAACAGTATCTGGTTTTTCAGCCCGCAAATTTCGTACAAGATGACGACAACTAAGTTGCGAATTTCGGGAATGAGGGTCATAAAAAAAATATTGATCGAACCAATTCGTTCCACTGAGTACATCCGCAACGTAGGGTCGCATGACCCCCAGTAGAGAAATACTGGAACCGAAGTGTGACCGCAGTGCCTGCAAGGTCGGTGTCGCCATCGCTACGTCACCGACCCAGTTGGGGAGAAAGACTACAACTTTCATAACGGTCGAGAGTAGTCTTCCAGGAGACTTGGCCGCAAGTTCAATGCGTGCTAGCAATTTTGCTCTTGGGAACGAGAACGAGTAGCGATATCTTTGCTAAATTAGATAGAGCACGTTTCCGCAGGCTTTTCCTTTTATGAAATTCGCGCCCTTAACTGTATTGCATATTTCAACCGAGCCCGGTTGGCAGGGGGGAGAGCAGCAAGCTTTCTATCTGGCCCAAGGACTTCGGCAGCGGGGGCACCGATCAGTCATTGTTGCTCGCAAAGATGGTGCATTTGCTAAGCGGATGCACCAGCAGTATTTTCAAGTGCATACATTCCGACGACGTGGCCGAGGTCCTGATGCGCTTTGGACGATTCGAAGACTTGTAAGGGCCTTGCGGCCCGATATTCTGCATGCGCACGATGGGCACGCTCTTTCGGCGGCCGGCATTGCCACCTTAGGCCTCAGCAGGCCACTTTGTATTGCATCGAGACGTGTGGTTTTTCCTATTCGATCTCCGGCAAAATATTGTCATCTTGCCGATGGGGTCATTGCGATCTCCGGAGCGGTGATGAATGCATGCCGAACGGCTGGTATTCCAGAGGGCATGCTTCGATTGGTGCACAGTGGGGTTGATCCGGAGCGCGCGGGCGGTGGAAATCGAGAGCGAGGTCGTCGTGCGCTGAATCTTTCGGAGGAGGATGTGCTTTTACTGACGATTGCGTCTTTGACCGCTTGTAAGGGGCACGCGCATTTACTGGATGCCCTGCCCAAAGTTTTCAGGCAATTTCCAAAGGCACGTTTGGCACTCGTAGGACAGGGTGAATTAAGACAGAAGCTTCACGATCATGCCGTCCGTATTGGAATCGCTGATCGGGTCCAATTTCTCGGATATAGGAATGATATTCCCGACCTACTTTGTGCAGCGGATCTATTTGTCATGCCTTCTGTGCAGGAGGGGCTTTGCACTTCTTTGCTCGACGCAATGTTGGCCGGGGTTCCTGTGGTTACTACTTCAGCAGGTGGGATTGTGGATATCGTTGGCTTCGAATCTACCGATGGGCCATACGGATACGTGGTATCTCCGGGAAAAAGTTCAGAACTTTGTAGTGCGATAACCAATGCACTTACAGATCCCTGCATGAATAAACTAGCCGACCGCGCCCGCGAGCATGCTTTACGTTATTTCACGCACCATCAAATGATCGAGGGAACACTTTCGGCCTACCATGAATGGCTTGCAGATTCGGCGAGGCGTTCTGCCTGACTCTTTTAAGCCGAACATCGAAATTCTTTTGCTTCGCCGGTACTCGTAGTCAAATCTTTTTCTACTTGCCGACATGTAAAGATAGAGATCCTTCCCGTTAATAGTCGTCTGTCTAGAAACAGACGCATTAATTTTCGATTTCGTTCACGAGATTGCGGATCTTTTTCGCTAAGGAGCATTTGTCGGTAGGTTCGCCACCAGATGAGCGGATACGCGAAGGGAAGTAGAGCCAATGAAAGCCTTCTATGCCGATTAAAAGTTGAGTCTTCGATTTCGAATCCACAGCGACGAAGCCCTAATTCAATAGTGGCCAGTGGTGCCGGATGAATATGCTCCATATAGATTTTTTCCGGCTGCAATTCGCTGTAATTGATGGGTCTAGGTGCGCAGTCGTCAAATCCGCTGAGTAGAACGTTTAATCGAGATTCGATGGAGTGACAATTTGGAGTACTCAGTATGATACGGCCAGAAGGTTTGCAAATACGACAACATTCACTGAGGAAATGGTAGTGGTTTTCAACGTGCTCTAGAACCTCAACCGACACGACAAGATCAAACGAGTCGTCCATAAATGGCCAGCGACCACTAAGGTTTGTTTGCGTAAATGGAATTCCTGGAAGTCGAAAATCTTTTTGGTTGACATCGGTCGCATGAACTTCAAAACCCTTTTCGTTAGCCCATTTTGAAAAAGCACCTTCACCTGCCCCCACATCAAGCAATGTCCCGCGTGGCAATTGGTCGACCACAGCTTGGACTTTTTCATGAATGCCAGGCATCGTTAAAGCGCGTGGCTCCGGTTGAATATCGGTTAGGTATTCGTGCGGAGAAGTCGCTTGCGCCGGCACGTTTTCTCTTTCGGCGAACGGAGAACTGTTCCTCGATACTTCCTGTGCCACTGCGAAAGTGTTCTCGTCTGGGTACCGCGATCGATCCGTTATCAATCTTTCGCGTTGCCGCGCCCAAAGCAGCGCATATTTGATGAATGCTCCCTGCGCGGCCAAGCAGGCGAGCAACAGTCCGATCGAGCCATCTCTGAATCCCTGTTTCCAGATGAAATGCCGCAAAAATCGAAAGGCAGGTCGGACAAGAAGTGGCATAACTCCTATGTGTTTCCCTGCTTGGTCTAAATCTTCAGCGGCAAGCGATCCGTAGCGAATGCTTTTGGTAAGCATTTCCTCAAGTGACTCGCACGTATTATGCAGGATCGATGCCTGCATCATTCCTGTTTTCCCGGGCGCTACAAGGAGATGTTCGTGGATACGTCGATTGTCATAACGGCATCTATCGCGATGGAAGAGACGCAAGGGAGCGTCGTGCTGCCAACCACTGAAGCGAACTTTCTTGCCTAGAAAGATGTTTTTACGTGGAATTCGATAAGCATCCAAAACGGGTTCCGCAGCAATCGTCAGCCTGATTTCTTCTCTTAATGCTTCAGTGACACGTTCATCTGCATCGAGCGTTAGGATCCAACTGTTTGACGCCTGTGGAATAGCCCAATTTTTAAAATCGGATGGATTGACATATTCTCGTTGAATAATTCGAAGTGAAGTATCTGGTTTCTGAAGTCGACGGGCTATTTGAAGTGTGCCGTCCGTGGAACCAGAATCAGCAATCAAAATTTCATCTGCTAAGGTTCCAATCGATTCAATGCACGGAGAAATATTGTGGGCCTCATCCTTGCAGGGAATCAGTACGGTGATTCTTTGATTCATCGGGGAGATCCCCTGCCAGGAGGCAGATACGAAAAACAATTCATTGATTTTGGAAGCCAATATAGACGAATGTGGCGACTGCCCAAATGCGAATTATGATGTCGTCTACAGCGGAAAAGACGCATGTCAAGAAGATCTCTTGCGAGACGCTTTGGTTCTAACCTATAAGTAGGATAGAGTTGGTGGAAATTTCAAAGCGGATTGGGCAGAGTTTTTGAGGACGTTTTTTTCGCGGGAGTTTTTCCAACCATGGATGGCGCACACGACTACCATAATTTTCAGTCGAAGTTGCTGCAGCGTCCGGCGTGGAATCAGGTTGAGAAGTATGTCCGTTGGCAGCAGATGGCCGTTGCTGCTGAATCTACTGGGGATAAAATTTCTCCGCCACAAACAATGGTTCCACTATCGATTAATCTTGATCTTACGACAGCCTGTAACTATCGCTGTGATCACTGTATTGATTGGGATATTCTTAATTCAGGTCTGAAGCACAAAGAAGAGAAACTACGGGATTCTCTTCGCGAGTTGGCACGCCACGGAATGAAATCAGTGATTCTCATCGGCGGGGGCGAACCAACCATCTATCCTCGATTTGTGGAGATAGTGCAGTATTTAAAGGAACTAGATCAGCAGGTTGCCATTGTGAGCAACGGTAGTCGAGGAGACCGACTTCTTGAAGCGAGTCATTTCCTCACTACTTCTGACTGGATTCGCCTTTCACTCGATGCAGGCACAGATGCAACCTTCCAGGCAATGCACAAGCCTCGACAGCCCATTTCATTGGATGAAATTTGTGACTGGGTACCAAAAATAAAAGAATGTAATCCGCAGGTTCAGGTTGGTTATTCCTTTATTGTGACCTGGCAGGGAGCAACGCGCGAGCAAGTGGCCATCATTGAAAATATTGACGAATTGTTGATCGCCGCCGAACGCGCTCGGACTTTTGGTTTTGATTATTTTTCAGTGAAACCTTTTCTTATGCGACAAGAAGAAAACAATGCTGAAGTCATGAATCCTGATACGGCAGAGGACGCGTTAGATAGTGTTATTCTGAAAATACGTAATGCGATCAACGATGCAAAAAAATTAGAAACCGAATGTTTTAGGATTGTGGAGAGTACCAATTTGCGTCTGCTCGAGCAGAAGACATGGAAAACCTATACGAAGCAACCCAAGCAATGCCATATGCAGGCCCTCAGGCAAGTATTGACTCCACAGGGTGTGTTTCACTGTCCAGGGTATCGTGGCGTCCCCGCCGCCCGCATTGCAGGTCCGGAAGCTTACTGCGATAAAGAGGCAGTAGAAAAAACAACTCGTGACACGATAGATACGATCAACCAGTTCGATGCTTCTCAGCAATGCGCAAATGTGACGTGCCTCTACAATGCCACGAACTGGTGGTTGCAGGATTTAATTGATCATCCAGAAAAAGTCGAGCAGGTACAAGCAACTGAAGAGACGACGGATTTTTTTCTCTGATCAATGCCTTTTAAAGAAAAATCTTTTCGGTCCATTGAATTAGGAGCGACGCCACAACGCTCCAGGCAACAAGATTGATTAGCCAAATCCCGTGCCGATAATCCTGACCCCCTCTTTTCAGTCGCCACAATTGAAGGCTGCGAAAAGGTATCTGATAGAGAATCACGGCAAAGATCAGAAATCCCGCTGGATTAAATTGCCAGGCTCTACTCCAATCGCCGTGGGCAATTGCAATAAAGCAGCGCGTCAAACCACAACCTGGACATTCGATCCCAAAAAAATTTCTCCATGCACAAATCCCAGGAAGTCTTCCCCAGAATGGCATCCCTACTTTTCCGCGGTCTTCTAATTGAAGAAACTCTGCTACTGCAATGACAAGCACTGCTGCAATCAGAATAGAAGCGTGGTAGCGAATCCTACCGGAGTCAATAAATGATCGTTTATCTGCATCGGCTTCCGTATCCTGCTTGCCTTTGCAAGCCATAGATATCTCAGTCATGATGAGGACGTAGCCTGCTCGTTTTGTTTACGAGTTTCCTCGAAGAGTTCAAGTTGTCCACGGATAAGTCCCGAATGAGGATTAAGGCGAGCAGCTTCTTTTTGGAAATGGATAGCATTTTCGAGGTCGCCCTTTGCGTAATAGCAGCGCCCTAATGTGTCGAGATATCCTGCGGCTTTTGGTTTTAACTTAAGCGATTTAAGAGAATTATGAATCGCCTCCTCAGCGAGTTGCAAATCCTGTTTACCAAACGTGTTCCCCACAAGCCAAGCAAATTGATTGAGTGCTGTAGCCGAATTAGGTTTCGTCTGGATTTGTTTTCGAAATGAAGCGATTGCCGTATCGATGCTTTGTTTTGTTTGCGACATTTCATCATCAGTTTGGTTGGGCATTCGATAGAGTGCAATTAAGACATCGGCGTCACTGGGATCTTCACGGATTGCTTGGAGGAGTTCGGCTTTCTGCTTTTCGCGATCCCCCTCTTTTTTATGATGGCACGCACGAAAAAAGTGCATTCGCGAATAGAGGCTAGAAGGACGTCTATTGAGCTGTTTTACGATCTGTTTTCTCAGTTTCGGATTCGTTTTCAGTAAGACGACGAGCGGTTCTAACGCGTCGGCCGCTTTTTTGTCCTGATCTTGATCATGCAGCATTTCAGACAATTGGCTGATTGCCAAGTGTGTATAAATTGACTTCAGCCCATCGATTTGAAGGACTTTTTGATATTCGTTTTCAGACCAATCGAACCACCCTTGCTGCTCCAGTTTATATGCTGCGTCCAAATGGTTGGCAGCGTTTGTGGGATTTAGTTTTTGGGCCTCTGTGGCAAGCTCAGTTGCTGCCACCGATTTTCCCAGCATTCGCTTCGCATCGGCGAGTACGTAGAGAAGTAAAGGATCGGTCGAGAAAAGATCGCTAAATTTCTCCCCGATATTTTCGATAACGCGTGCAGCGCGTTTTTCGAGCAACAATCGATCAGTACGTTTTTCAAGCAACTTCTGAACCAAAAATCTCACGCTCTGTTCATCATTTGGTTGCAATGCAACGATTTGACCAAGATAGGGTTCCGCTTCGCTTTCTCTGCCTGCCTCGTCTAAAAGTTTGACGAGGTAGAAAAGTGTTTTTTGGATGATCTCATGATTTGTTTGATCGCTCGTATCCTGCCAGACTTGTTGCTCGTTTGCGACGATCTTCTTCCACTGGTCAATTCGCAAATCCATCTGGCGGTCGCCGATCAGACTTTGTCGAACCCAGTGTGCTGCGGGTCGCTGCGAATGTTTTAGTTGCTGATCGATCAATGAATATTGTGTTGCCAATTGTTGTCGATCGATTGCGGCCTCGAGGATACCCAACGCCGCAAGTTTTGAAAGTGGAGTCGACTTTTCATAACGCACAATCCGGCCAAGCGCAGCTAGTTCGTGTTTTGTTGCTTGCTTGGAAAGTTCCTCGATGATGACTTTCCGCTGAGGGTCACTTTTCTGATCGTAGTTTTTCATTGCAGCGCGAATATGCTTCGGGTCCGCCTCGTTGACCCACTCAACTTTAATCGCCGTGAGCAGATAGCGGGCCCGCATGGCAATTTCAATATCGTCACTCAGTAGTGCCGTGGACAGCGCGTCGAGTACTGAAGGACCGATTTGCGTCAGTTCGGCCTGTGCCTGTTCACGCAGAACGTAGCGCGGGTGTCCTAACTGTTTGATTAGCTTGGCAACTTGATCCGGGTGGTGGTTCACGACTGAGGTAGGATGGTCTGCAGAAACCACGATTCCGATGGACCAGCAGACGATGAAGATTGATGTTTTAAATAACAACTTAAGCAGTCGTGCTAAAACTTCCTGCTGGCCAAAATGCTTCTGCGGCTTATTGGTGCAAGTCGACATGGATCAGAACCGACGAAAACCAAGAGGAAATAAGGTTGAGTGTCTAGTCGTTGCTTTCAATCATCAGCACAGATTCAAGCAAAGAGAATCGTCATCTTCGATTCCCGTACGCATTCGGAGTGACCAATCTGTGGGGGCCAAAATTTTTGCGTCCGAGTCGTTATCAGGATTGGGCTGATTCATCTTCCATTTTTTGAATGTATTGCCGCAGACGTTCAATTTCGTCGGTGACATGACGAATTTTTAACATGTTTTGAATCCGCTTGACAAGTTCTACGCGATTGACCGGTTTACTGAGAAAGTCATCTGTTCCTGCTTCAACCGCTCGCTCAATGTCGCCTAACTCGTTGAGTGCCGTAACCATCAGAATCATTATACCACTCGTTGTGGGATCATCTTTCAATTTTCGACAAACTTCAAAGCCAGATAATTTCGGCATCATGACGTCAAGTAAGATCACATCCGGCCGGAAGCTGATAACCTTATCGATGGTTTCCTGGCCATCGCGAGCCACTTCGATACTACACTCGATACCGGTCAAATAGGCTTCGAGTAATTCGACATTTGGCTGGTTATCGTCAGCAATTAAGATCTTACTGCACGCCATATTCATAGCCTAATTGTTCTTACAGATGTTCAGTCCAAAGCAGTACGAACTGCCGATTATAAGCCCAGCCAGCTTCTGGGAAAACATGTTCTGGCTCGTGCGAAGCCACAAAATTGAATTGGTCAGTCTCTGGCCGTAAAAGCTTCGCTGTTTATGGCAGGTTGTCCAACTTATATTGTTTCTGAAAGTGTTGCTGCTGGGACCGGGTAATGCGTGCATAGGTCGCCAATCTCCCCGTGGATTTGCTTGAGTACCGAATGGTCTTCTGCTGAACGTAATGCAGTAAGTATCCAATGGCCTATTTTCTTCATTTCCTCCGGTCCCATCCCTCTGGTCGTCAAGGCGGGCGTTCCCATCCGAATGCCGGATGGATCCATCGGTTTTCTTTCATCAAACGGGATCATATTCATATTGACGGTGATGCCAGAGCTCTCAAGGGCATTTTCTGCCGGCTTGCCGCTTAAACCGAGTGGGGTGACATCGACCAGTAGCAGATGGTTATCGGTACCACCACTCACAAGACGGAGCCCGCCCTCAGAGAGAGATTCAGCCAAAACTTTCGCGTTTTCGATAACGTTCGCAGCATATTGTTTGAATTCGTCTGAGAGTGCTTCTGCATAGCAGACCGCTTTTCCTGCGATGACATGCATGAGTGGGCCACCTTGTGTGCCAGGGAAAATGTTACGATCAATATTCTTTGCATCGGCATCGCGACAAAGGATCATGCCTCCTCGCGGTCCACGGAGCGTCTTGTGTGTGGTCGTGGTCACAAAATCTGCCACTGGCACCGGATTGTCGTGAAGACCAGCAGCGACCAATCCCGCATAGTGTGCCATATCAACCAGCAGTCGCGCACCGACTTCATGGGCAATTTCGGCAAACTTTGCGTGGAGAATTTCTCGGGGATAGGCACTGGCTCCGGCAATGATCAATTTGGGTTTGTGTTCGCGTGCAAGCCGCGCAATTTGATCAAAATCGAGGCGATGCGTCGATGGATCGACACCATAATGGACAAACTGATAGAGTTTGCCAGAGATATTTAATTTCATCCCATGTGTGAGATGACCACCGTGTGCCAAATCCAATCCCAGAACGGTGTCCCCAGGTTCCACTGCCGTTAGATAGACAGCCGCATTGGCTTGTGAACCCGAGTGAGGTTGGACATTCGCATGTTCCGCTCCAAAAAGTTTTTTGGCACGATCGCGGGCAAGATCTTCTACAATGTCGACAAACTCGCAACCTCCATAGTAGCGACGACCGGGATAGCCCTCAGCGTATTTGTTGGTCAATACACTGCCGACAGCTTGCATTACTGCTGGACTCGTATAATTTTCACTTGCAATCATCTCCAGGCCGTTTTCTTGCCGTACTATTTCTTGGGAGATTGCAGCCCAGACTTCAGGATCCTGCACTTCAATTCGATTCATAGCGGTTGTCTCTCAAGATGAGCGAGTTTGTCCAGATGTGTATCGTTTCCTTGATGCTATTGTTTCCTTGCATGCTAACTTGTCAATCGGCCCGATCGGGCCAACGTCGATTCAGAGTTTGAAGTCTTCCGACAGGAGGGCTACTTCAGGCGGGATTGCACCCAATAATTGCTCTGATAGGGGAGTTGGTAGTTGAGGATAGGTTATTTATCCATCGAAAAATCTACCGAGAAGGTCGTATAGTGACATCAATGGCGCCTTCATTATTCGGTAGTCGGCTTGCCTCGTTATTGATACGCAAATAGAGGGTTCCCGATTGATTGGGTGTCCATTGCTTTTCTCGCCCGATTAATTGAATGCGAGATGCATGAAAAAAGTCCCTAGCCGTTTTTTGTGAGGGTATGAGAACTGCCTGGAGAACTCCGAGGGGATGTCCAGATAAATAATGCAAAGTAATGCCGCCCGGATCACTGGGCCACGTTTCATTTGCAGTCTTGCCCTGCATGGTAAATCGTCCTTTTGCCCCAATGCGGTAGGTCTCTCCCGCCTGAAGCAAAGTACCGGTACTTTGCCAACCAGAACTAACGCTAATGGTTGTCGTACTGCCCAGACTAAATGGCGATAATGGCTCGCCTTTTCGATATTGAATCGATGCGCGGTCAAAAGCATATGCGTAGTCAATCTCTCGTACGAAGAGTAACCATTCTGCCTCTAGAGCTTGCCAGTCATCAGCATAAGTTTTGAGAAAGGCCTCATTGATGTTGCTTCCGGTTGCCGTGCGATTCAATTCACGAAATCGTTCCTGATATTGCGGATGGCCATCAAGAAAAGCAGTCGCGGCCCAACACCAGCCGTAGGGAACGTTGTTCCTGTGGGCGTCGGCACCATAGGAAAGGATTTGCTTCAGATTGAGCGTGCGTCCTTTCGCTACTTCGTCGCGCACAATGCGAATACGACCGAGCATCGGTACATCCGTTTTTGCCCGAGGAAAATAGGCGACTTCCGGGCCACTCTCGCTCGCCTCGTCCCACCAGTGGGTCGCCAGAAGTTCGGCCATTCCCTCCGCGTGCCACGGTGGACTCACGGTAGGGAAAAATGCAGTCATAAAACCGTGTACGCCTTCATGCAATAATAAGTGTCGACGGTAATAGCTGCTCGGTTGGTCGAACATCCAAAGTTTTCCGTTTTGCGAAAAACCACTGCGAAAGTTTTGCATCTTTTTGGCAGGAAAGAGGCCAGCACGTCGAAATTTCTCCGGATCCTTCATCAGGAACCCGGTCATCTTCCAAGTTCGCCAACGGTTTCCTGGAATGCCGAACGCTGCAGCCCACTGAGGAACAGCTAGGTCAAAGACACGTGACAATTGATCAACTTCTCTCTCTGCGGGCAAATCGGTGAATAGCCAGAGATGTTTACCGCGGAGCAAGCGGATTCCCAATTTTCGGTAAAGTCGTATTTTTTCGGGAGAAAGATTTTTGTCGAGAGAAGCTGAGGCGTCAGAATTCTCAATGCGTTCATTTTCTGCCCATAGTGTGTGCGTTGGTAGCGCTAGGCAGCAGATAATCACAGATGTGATAAAAAGAAAAAGCAAAGAAGAATAAATTTTATGGCGAGTCATAGCAACAGAAAAATAGTCAATGGAAATATTTTCCTAGGCAGACCTTCTATTGTAATTCCAGCAGAAGAAAAATCCAAGTTTCACAGACTTTGATCGGCAGAAACTTAGAGTGATTTGATTTCAATATTGCGAAATTCAAGAGGAACGCCATGGTCTTGGAGACCGAGATAACCGGCGAGTGGACGCAAGCGTCCTATTTTTTCACTCAATTCCAGATCGATAATCTTTTCCCCATTCAAAGCTACGACTAGACGATCTTTCTGGCACGCAATTTCTAATTGATTCCATTTTCCGGCGGGTCGTGACATGTTTTTCGTTGGTGCTTCGATTCCAATAATACCCCCACAGTCATGCGCTGTGAGGGGTTCTTTTTTTCCGTAAGAATCCAGTATTTGGATTTCAATTCCTTCATAAACTGGATTTTGTTTATTTTTCACTCCTATAAAAATGCCACTATTCCCTTTGGGTGGAATTTTATAATCGAGTTGTAGGGAAAAATTAGCGTACTGTTTATCGGTCCAGAGATAATCTGCGTATCGCTGCCAACCGTGTTCTCCAGGACGTGGCTTAATCGAGAGTATCTGATCTTTTCCGACTTGCCAGTTTCCAGAGGTTGACCAACCTGAGAGATCTTTTCCGTTGAATAGCCGTTGCCATGTTGAAGTTGTTTTGCCGTTCAGCTTTGCGGTGCAGAGAATGATGGTAAGTAGAAGACCTAAATAGAAGATCTGTCGATTTAGCATGTGTTGCTCCTGCCGAGTGCGACCCGAATTAGTGACTCTTCGATTTTTTGAGGCGATTCAAGAAAGTATATCAACCAGAGCACACATGTTACCGTACATTGGCATCAGCGAACATAATGTCTACAATCTTAAAAATATTCGCGGTGGCAAGGTTGTTGCAATTGGAAGATATTTGTAGCCAGTCTGTCCACCGAATCAACCAACAGACTTTAGCAGCGTTTCTAAACGGATACGATGGCCACGAACGAAAACTGGGATAGTTGCCCTCTTTGTGGGGCGCCGGTAATGATTGACCCAGAGACAGGGAAGCGAGAAGCTTGTGGCCAATGCGCTTCAAGAAAGAGTGCAACGAGTGGCTGGCTGGGTCTCTGGTTTATTATTCTGTTTTTTTTGGGGAGCGCGGCGATCCTTTATTTTTCTATCCGGATGCTGTTTCCCACAGAAGAGTAATAATAGATAGCTGCTGATTGCTACGAGCCCAAGCATGTGTTTAAACGCCAGTTAATCATTGTTTTTTTTAAGCACCTCGGCATCGGTAGCATCTGTTGTACTGGCAATTGCAATATCGCAGATGCGAATCATCATCAGTTTTGAAATTGATTTAGCAGTTGCTTGTTCATTAAAAAAACGGTGCCCTAAACTCCCAGGTTGATCGGCTTGTGGACCGACGATCAATATCTGACCCCGGTCGAGGTTGGCATCCAACTGTAACCGACCTAGTCTTTTTTTATCACGGCTTGTGTTGAGCCGAAACATTCCTTCTCCGGGAACGTATTCGTTATGAAATTCACCAAAATGAACCTCAGGGGTAAGACGTAAGACGATGCGTTCGTCTTGTCCATCAAGTATCTCTGCAATAAATTGTGCCTGACCGTCGTGGAGCGTTTGGCCCACTAACGCACCATCGTGCATTTCAAGCATCTGGAACTCCTTTTGGATGGAAGAGGCAAGTAATTCGCTTTGCTGGCCCGGTTGCAAAAATAATTTTCTGGTAATGGCATGCGTCGATTGCAGATCGCCTAGCTCTTCTAGAGAAATGTTTCCTTTTCCGGCCCGATGCGCATTTTGTAGAATCGTTTGTACCTCTCTAGGAATTTGCGTTCCAATAATGCCGACTCGAAATCCATTGTTGCGAAGCTCTCTTCGGAATTTAGCATCAATTGCTAATTCGTCCACTTCTTGCCAAAGTGTCGCGGTGGCTTCTTGATCGCGGGGCGGAATACGAACAAAGATAACTTCCAGTTCTGTTTGTGTGGGCGTCTTTTCCAACACTGCCAATGGTGATTCATTGCGAATTTTTTGTTGATTAATAGATCGGCATCCGGAAAAGCTTGTCAATCCGATGATCAACAGTAAGCAATATCCAAAAACGTTTACGCAACGGCTCAAAGAATGCTTATGAAGCGATTTTCCGCAATCGCTCGCTGCAGTGACAAGACTTGCCCGCGCTATTTCTCCTAGAATTTTCCTGCTGCTATTGTCTACGGATCGCGGTAGCGTTACCACGTCGGTGAGCCATCCGAATACCATCATCAGGCCACCCCTCGAAGGGTTTTATGTGCGACCTGATACTCGATGAGCTTTTCAAGCGTCCGCAGTGGGGCGTGTTTAAAGTTCCATGCTTTTGCATGTTTCATAGCTGAGGTTTTATAGTGAGTGTGGTGCAAAATCATTTCATCGAGAAGGTCTGGTATTTGGTTGACATCGCTTGCAATTAAACCGACAGCACCCGTTGGAAGATCTTTAGCACAACGCTTCAGGAATGTGATGCGTGGAATTCCGACGGCAATCGTGTCGTCGTGATAGGCGTTGGAGAGTTCTACGCAGATCTGGTCTGCCTTTGGATCGATCGCAATCAGGCTAGAAACTAGTTTCCCTTCTTCTCTTTGACTGAGAATGGTTTGAGTTGGAGCTTTAATGCTCTGCTCGGATCGGTCCAATTGGAAAGTTCGAAGACGGATAAAATAACCAGGACGTTGTTCGTGCCAAGGGAATTGAATCAATAGCGAACCAGTTCCAGTGGGAACCTTAAATGAATTTGACACAGGTTGTGAATCACCCGCTAACAAAAGCGTCGCACACTCAAGATCTGAATCAATAAGCGATTGTTTATCGTCATTGGTGGAACTCCCTTGCCAAACAAATTTTTTAGACGTTGGCGTCTCTTTCACAAGCATTTGTTCGAGATGCTGATAGATTGGTTCGGCGAGTTGTAAAGCTAGCCAACTGCCAGCAGTAACGATCACAGGCACCCCAGCGGAAAGCATTTCAATAAAAACACCGCTTGCCCTTGCGTGATATCTGGCGTTGTTATAGGGGAGAAGTCCAATATCGGTCTGTTGAATTAATTTGAGATATTTTTTTCGATCAAGTGGATGGGGTACGACAACAATCTTCGCATCGCTTGCCATGTCTGGTTCGGCGTTGGCTAGATGATCTTCATCAAACGCAGATAACTGTCGTGCAATTTTTCGGATATTTCCTTGCATCCAGAGTTGCAGATCGTTGCCCAAAACATCGGCTTTGTGAAGTTGATTAAATAAGTGGTTGAGCTCACGCTTTCCCTTTTCTCGTCGAGGCGCTCCAGCGAGAGTCACCCGTAAGGGTTTCTTAGCCGCCAGGCATTTTTGAGGCGCTTTATCAGTAGGACAGCTGATGGGATAAGGAAGAGGACAAAAAGAGCCTACTCGCAATCGATTATATTGATCGGCTATTTGTGGTGTCGTCGCATAGAAATGCAAATGGTGTGTACGGATCGCAGCAATGGCCGTCGAAAACTGTTGCTCCATACATTTTTTGCGTTCCGTTTGATTATTAAAGTCTGGAGGGCGACCATCGAAAATATCGTAGTGGAATTGAACATGCCATTGAAGTTTTTGTGTGTCTTTGTTGGAAGCAAGGTAGGCAGCCAAGCCGAGGAAATCAAAGTCGGATACGGAAGGGAAAAAAATTATATCTGCGGGGTCAAAACCAATTCGATCAAATAAATGCCGACAGGCATTTCTAAAAGCCTTAATTCGACGTTGCCGATCCCATCTTTGCAGGAGGCGAGACCATCGTTTGTATCTCGACGTAACATGATCCCCATCTGGAATCGTTTCATAAATTGATCGCCCATTAATATCGATTGGCTCACTTCGCTTACCATCGACTCCAACTGTATGTGTTCGGTTCCACGCATAGCGGAAGATAGGATAGCAAGTCCAGTCAGTGGGAATGGCATCCTCTTTCTTCTTGAATGATTTTGCAGTTGCCAACACGGCTTGGTATTCAGAGTTAGTGGCAGCCTGCAAGATCTCCATGGCGTACTGGTAGTTGTGGCCACCCACAGATTCCAGCCAATTGTCGATGAGAATGAAGCGTGCCATTACAGATTCATTTTTGCGGTTATAAAAATCCATCGGATCCTATTTTTCCAGGTGCAGAGCGTCAAGAGATACTCCAACCTGTGAGGTGTCATTCGGCAGATTGCATGAAAATGATTTCAAAGATAGCGGTGCTGTTAATACGGAACCGATGAGACCAGATGTCAATCAAAGCGTATAAAGAAAGAGACATAGGTCCGATGCTAGCTAGAGATGACCTACTTGAACTGGCTTTGCTTAGGGGGCAAAAGAATTGAATCGGCAAATTCCTCTTGGGAAATACTATTGTTTTGTCTAAAAACCCCGTGCAATTTAAGACTTGCGATTTCAATTCGAGTCCATGCGGTGCGATTTTAGTGGACGTGTGACGCTGTTATTAATCAATCATTGAAACGGATTATGGGCAAAATTTAGCAGTGTCTTCCATCGTCAATCCTCTGATTATCCTGACAAATTTTCATTCACGTTTTACTGGTGTCTCGGCCACAATTGCGAATTTGGCTGAACGACACGAGAAACAGTTTGACGTTGTCATCCTTGGTAAGCGTTTGCCTGTCTCAACACCTCAGATAGGGCGGTGGCAACTACCTCGTTTTTTTTGGAAACGTGGTCATGACAAAATATCTATTTGGCATGCCAGGCGTAATTCAGAAATGTTACTGGGACTTTTCGCCAAACATGTATTGCGAATTCCATTAAGACTGGTGTTTACGACTGTCGCACTTCGTCGTCACTCATTCTTCCCAAGATTTTTGTTATCTAAGATGGATACAATTATTGCCACGACACACGAGGCATCTTCTTACGTCGATCGGTGCGATGCGATCATTCCTCATGGAATTGATACAGAGGTTTTTACACCCCCAGAAGATAAACTTGCTGCATGGCAACAGTCGGGTCTTCCTGGGAAATATGGAATCGGAATTTTCGGCCGCATTCGTGCTGAAAAGGGTACCGATTTGTTTGTCGAGGCTATGTGTCGATTGCTGCCTAAATACCCAGAATTTACGGCAATTATTGCGGGCCACTGTAAATCGAAAGATATTCCATTCAAAGAAGCGTTAAAGAAAAAGTTGAGCGATGCCGGAATCGAGGATCGTGTTATTTGGCTTGGACAGGTTTCGGCCGACGAGCGGCATTTATGGTTTCAAAGGATTGCGGTTTGTGTCGCCCCACCACGCTATGAGGGATTTGGCTTAACGCCGGTCGAAGCGATGTCTTGTGGAGCGACCGTTGTGGCGACGCGGACCGGCATTTTTCCAACCCTGATAGAAGGCGGAAAAACAGGATATGTAGTCGATGTCGGTGACACAGATTCGTTAGTGAAGGCGCTGGACAGTTGCCTGATAAATCCTGCCGAGATAATTCAGCAGGGCCACGCGGGAAGAGAACATGTGTGTCGCTATTATGATATACGTCAGGAAGCCACCGCCATTGAGGCCGTTTACCAGAAGATCTTGGTGACGTCCTCCTTGCAGGAAAATTTAAAATAATGGCTTCTTCCATGATGAATTCGAATGACCGTGTGCAAGGTCATTATGTATCTTCAGCCCAAACAGGAGAGGGAAGGTTATTACGGTCAACGATTTCTGCCGTTCTGATTGTGAAAAATGAGGAGCATGTCCTGGAAGTTTGTCTTGCCAGTCTTGTGGATTGGGTAGACGAAATCATAATTCTTGATTCAGGGAGCACAGATCAGACCCTGCAAATCGCCAGTCGATACGGTGTCCAAGTTCATGTGCGAGAGGATTGGCCAGGATTTGGTATCCAGCGGCAGCGAGCACAGGCATTTGCCACAGGGGATTACATCCTTTCTATTGATGCCGATGAACGCATTTCACCGGAGTTACAGGAAAATATCATAGCGATTCTTGAAAATCCTCAAGAGAATACGCTGTACGAGTTGGTAATGCAAAATTCATTTTTGGATAAGCCATACCGTAACGGTTGGCGGCGAGAAAAGCACATCCGTCTTTTTGATCGCCAGAAATTTCATTTCAATTCCCGGTCGGTCCATGAATCAGTCGATCGAGGCGATGCTCAGGTCAAAACACTTGGCGGTTTCTTAATTCACGATGCGTGTCAAAATTATGAGTATTACCTGCAGAAGCATCTGATCTATGCGCATAGTTGGGCACGAACCTGTGCAGCAGAGGGAAAACGTGTCAGCGTTGCGGCACCTCTAGCACATAGTTTAATAACCTTTACACGGTTATTTTTCCTTCAGGGTGGTTTTTTAGATGGCTGGCACGGTTTTCTTTTTGCGGCTCATCTAAGCCAATACTCTTTCAATAAATATGCAGCTCTGTGGTATTACAGTCGCCAGTTCCGCAGGGGAAAGGATCTGCGTTAAAAAAGCTTCCGGTGTCAGTGATAGCACGGCTCTGCGCTGCCTGAGTATTAGTGCAGATAAATCGTATGAAACTTTCCAATACGACCCCAGCGAAGCGTTGTGGAATTGTGATTTTCGGATGCTAGCAGTGATTCTGCCTTGACAGTTTTACCTTTAAATATTAACTAACGACGTCCAAGAATTAGGGAGTTTATTCCATTTCGGCCGTACTATTTTTTGTGTTCTTTTGTATGAGAACAACGGATGTATTGCGAGGAATTAAGAAAGCATGACATCGTTGCAGGACTCATTTCGGTTTGGAATTATTGTTCAGGCGCGTATGGGATCAAAACGTCTCCCTGGAAAAGTTTTAGCACCGATTCAGGGACGACCGTTAATTGACTATGTTTTGCAGAGTTTACAAAACTGTGGTTCGACAGGCGCATTGATTGTTGCAACGTCTAATCTTTCTGCAGACGATGCCATTGCCGACTACTGTGATTTAAATAATGTGGTGTGTTACCGCGGCCCAGAAGAAAATGTGGCCGCACGCTTTTTTGAATTGACTCGTAGATATAAATGGGATGCGTTTTTTCGTGTGAGTGCAGATAGTCCGTTACTCGACTATCGATTGTTAGACCAAATTGCAGAACAGTATGTTCGCGACCCAGTTGACTTAATCACAAATGTATTTCCGAGGACTTTCCCAAGAGGACAATCCGTAGAGCTTTTGCATTCGAAAACATTTGTCGAAGCCTATCCCATGATGCAAGATCAAGAAGATTTGGAACACGTGACGCGTTTTTTTTATAGGAATGCTAAAAACTACAACGTTAAAAATATACATGCATCAAAAGACATGGGCCATGTCCATATGGCAGTCGATGAAGATGATGATTTACAAGTTGCAAAAAAAGTGTTGACTAAAATGCGACGGTTTCATTGGTCATATACCCTGCCGCAAAAAGTGGCTTTGTGGACAGAAGAAAAAAGGTGGTTAGGGAGAAAGGCAGCATGAGGGCAGTTCGGGCAGGCGTTATTGGTTTGGGAATCGGTGAGCAGCATGCTTACGGATACTCGCATGCGCCTGGATGCCGACTTGTGGGTCTTTGTGATTATTCGAGCCAAAAATTATCCCAAGTCAGTTCTCATTACCAATCTGTAAATTCGACAACACGATGGCGAGAACTTATTAACGATAGTGGTATTGATGTAGTCTCCATAGCATCATGCGACGACGACCACGCAGAACAGACGATTGCAGCTTTGAAAGCAGGTAAATCTGTTTTTGTTGAAAAGCCGTTGTGCCGTTCGATGGAAGAACTCGTTGAGATAAAAAAGTTTTTGAAAGCAGATCCTACACTCCATTTAGCATCTAATCTTGTTCTTCGTGCAGCAGCAATCTATCAATGGTTGAGAGAAGCCGTTCGGCGGGGAGATTTTGGCGAGATTTATGCCATCGATGGTGATTATTTGTATGGACGGATCCATAAAATCACGGAAGGATGGCGTAAAGATGTCAATAAATATTCTGTGATGCAAGGTGGTGGCGTGCATTTGATTGATTTAATGCTTTGGTTGACTGGTCAGTTACCGATGAATGTTTACTCGGGAGGAAATCAAATTTGTACGCGTGACTCAGTATTTCGAGAAAATGATTTTGTAGCGTCTACTTTTTCATTTTCATCGGGAATGGTGGGACGAATCACAGCCAATTTTGGTTGTGTTCATCGGCACCAGCATGTATTGCGTGTCTTTGGTACGAAAGCAACATTTATTCTTGATGACTGTGGTCCCCGCGTTCATCATTCTCGCGATCCGGAAGGAAAAGTAGAATATATAGATCAAGCAACATTGCCCTCTGCAAAATGGGATTTGATCCCGCCTTTTGTGCAGGAAATAAGTTCGGGTAATCGTCGAGAACAAACCAGCCAACATGAATTTGATCTCATGTCGGTATGTCTCGCTGCGGATAGATCATTAGTCGAAAAAGATATTGTGGAGATTGCATACTTATGAGTCAGGTGACTTGCACACGATCCATTCCGTTTGGCCGCCCCTGGATCTCAGAGGCAGATAGAAAAGCAGTTCTTAAGGTTCTGGAAGGCCATATCCTCACACATGGCCCCGAGTGTACCCAGTTTGAGAATGAATTTGCCGCATTCATGGGTAGCGGCGCACATTGCGTGACTGTTTCATCGGGGATGGCTGCCTTGCATCTTGCCTATGTGCATTTCGGTATCGGCCCAGGCGACGAAGTTATCGTGCCTGCAATGACACATGTGGCGACTGCCCATGCGGTCGAATGGGTAGGTGCTAAACCAGTATTTGTGGACTGTGATGCAACAACAGGAAATCTTACAGCAGAGGCTATTTCCCAAGCAATTGGGCCCAAGACGCGTGCAATCTCGGTGGTCCATTTTCAGGGTATACCGTGCGCCATGCCAGAAATTGCGAAACTCGCGGAGTCGCACAACTTAAGGCTCATTGAAGATTGTGCGCTGGCTGTCGGTGGTCGACATAGCGATAAGCATGTGGGACTCTTTGGCGATGCCGCCTGTTTTTCCTTTTATCCGGTAAAACATCTCACGGCAGGGGAGGGCGGGATGTTTGCCACGCGACACGCGGATGTGGCAACAGCCGTTGCCCGATTGCGGGCCTTTGGCGTAGACCGACGACACGACGAAAGAAAAGTGCCCGGGATGTACGATGTTACACAGCTTGGGCTGAATTATAGAATGAGCGAGTTACAAGCTGCTTTGGGTCGATCGCAGCTCAACCGAGTCGATGAGATACTCAAGCTTCGCAAAGATAATTTTAAGAATCTTTGCGGGGGTCTTCAGAGTTTGCCAAACATAAGAGTTTTAGAAAGCAATGATCCATCCGTAAATAACGCCTGCTATGCGTTGACGATGGTTCTTTCAGGAGCGAACTGCGATCAGCGTAACGATTTCATATTCCGACTCAAGGCGGCAGGCATTGGAACAAGTGTTTACTATCCTCAGCCAGTACCGAGGATGACATACTACGCTGACCGCTATGGCTATGATTCGACAAGCTTTCCTAATGCAGTTGCCATTGCAGATAACTCAATCGCTTTGCCCGTCGGACCGCATGTAACACCAGAAGATGTTGATGCAATCACCCACCACGTTCATGAAGTATATAGGGAATTAGATTTATGAAGGATCAAATGACCAAACCATCGCTTCGCATCTTCGATCAGCACGCAGGCGACTTGCGCGGAAAACGCATTTGCCTAATCGGAGGTGCTGGATTTATCGGACACAACATGGCACTCCAGCTTGTTGCACGCGGAGCTGATGTCCAAGTGATAGATGGGTTGCAAGTGAATCATTTGGTTCACATTGCCTCGAGTCCCCAGTTGGAACACCAGTCGATGTACCTCAAATTTCTTCATGAACGTTTGGCGTTACTCGAAGAGTCTGGCGTTGCACTAAAAGTTGTGGATGCACGCGATTATTTAAAACTTGGGACAGCAATTAGCGAATTTAAGCCACAGGTGATTATTCAACTTGCGGCAATTGCACATGCCAATCGATCCAATAAGGATCCCTATAGCACATTCGACCATAGTCTTCGCACACTCGAAAATGCATTAGATTGTGCACGCAGCAGCGCCGAACACTTCATTTATTTTTCATCTAGTATGGTTTATGGGAATTTTCAGTCGGCAACGATCGATGAAAACCATCCACTCAATCCAATCGGAATCTATGGAGCACTGAAGTTGGGTGGTGAAAAGATGGTCATTGCCTATCAGCAGGTATTTGATCTTCCCTATACGATTATTCGTCCTGCGGCTCTGTATGGTCCGCGTTGTGTAAGTCGTCGGGTGGGGCAAATATTTATAGAAAATGCTTTTTCTGGGAAGCCTCTACGGGTCGAAGGAGATGGTCTTGAATCCATTGATTTCACCTTCATTGAGGATTTAGTCGATGGAATCTGTCGAGTTATCGTCAGTCCTAAATCGCGAAATCAAATCTTTAATTTGACACATGGTGATGCGCGAACCATTAAGGACTTAGCAGACATTGTCTGCGATCAAATACCGGGGACAAGTGTTGAGTATACGAAACGAGATGACCTTCGACCCTTCCGGGGATCGATGAATGTCGATAAAGCACGGGAGTTGATCGGTTATGCTCCTCAGAATGCTGTCGAAATCGGGATGCCAAAATATATCGATTGGTATCGCAGTATTGGCTTTGCGGCGTCTAAGCAGGATCGAGATGCTTCCAATGCACTTGCTAGAAAGACGGCTTAAATCCTGAGGAAGAAGTGCAAATTATAGAGAGCAGTCAGGTCCTGGCAATCAACCAGGATCGATGGTTGACGGAGGTGCTTGGATACCCCGTTTTTACGATTGGCAAAACGGTCCATCCCATGGAAGTAGATTCGCTGAGGGAGGTGTTCGCAGCTTACGCAAAATCGATTAAACGTGCCTTATATTATACGAAGGTGGACACCGATCAGAATATCGTTCTCAATGGCTTTCAAGCTGTTGGCATGCAGGTAGTTGACGTTAATGTCACCTTGGAAAAGTCGGCTCACGACCCTTGTCCTAAACTAAAAGTGACCGATACTCACGATGGCCGAATCAGTATAGTCAGCGCACGAGATGTGTCGTGCGACGCGCTTCTTAAAATTTCCAGAAATAGTTTTAAGCACTCTCGATTCCATAGCGATCCGTTAATTGATAATCAGTTAGCCGATCAAACGCGGGAAGCTTGGCTTCAAAGTTATCTTGATGGTGTTCGTGGTGACCAATTATTTGCGGCCGTCAAAAATGGAAGTGTGGCTGGTTTTCTGGCAGCCACTTTTGATTCTGATCAACGCGTGGCGGTGATTGATCTGATGGCAGTAGGTTCAGGATTTCGTGGAACGGGGGTTGGCCATCAGTTAGTGATCACGTTCATGGAACACTATGCATCACGCTGCGATGTTTATCGAGTTGGCTCTCAGATTGTTAATCAGCCTGCCATCCGCTTGTATCACAAGTGTGGATTTAATTATGCAAAATCTGCATACGTACTACACAAGCATATTCTTAGCTCAGTATAAGAATTGCGCAGAGGAGTCAGGTGTCTTGGCTTTCGGCACTCCGTAAATCAGCGTTGACTCCGTTTCATAAATCGCAGTCTAATTACTCGGTTAAACCATTTTTTTAAGGGTAACCCGTCGCCGTGAAAAGAGAAAACGAGATTAATTATAAGGATTGTGTTTGAATGAAAATTGGTTCTCTTGATACCGCTGACCAAGTCTTAGTTATTGCAGAGATTGGTAATAACCACGAAGGTGATGTAAAGGTAGCTGCGGAAATGGTTGCTGCTGCAGCGGATGCCGGTGTGGATGCTGTAAAGTTCCAGACATTCCGTACCGAATTGTTTGCCAATCCCAAAGATGCGGCACGTTATGAACGGTTGCGACAGTTTGAGCTTACGCCCGCAGAGTTTTCTAGTCTGCGGGATTTAGCACACTCGCTTGGCTTGCTATTTCTATCTACCCCGTTGGATTTGGAAAGCGCAAAATTTTTGAATAATATTGTCGATGCTTTTAAAATTGCTTCCGGAGACAATAATTTCTTTCCACTCTTAGGCGAGGTTGCATCTACTGGAAAGCCGGTGATTATATCCACAGGGGCAAGCGATATTGAGCAGGTGTGCAAAAGCAAAGACTATGTAAAAGGTATTTGGAACCAGCTTGGTATTAATGGGCAGTTAGCCGTACTGCACTGTGTAAGTAATTATCCGACCACAAATGAAAACGCAAATCTTTCAGTAATTCCGACATTATTTGATTCCTTGCAATGCGAGATAGGATATTCAGATCATACATTAGGCATAGACGCATGCGTGCTTAGTATTGCGTTAGGGTCACGAATCATCGAAAAGCACTTCACGCTCGATCACCATTTCTCGGACTTTCGCGACCATCAAATTTCTGCTGATCCAGAAGAAATGGATCGGCTTGTCAGTCGTGTTCGACTGGCTACGCAGTTATTGGGTGGAACACAGAAGAAAATTTTAGCAAGTGAAGCAGAAATTGCGCCATTGATTCGTCGTTCGATTGTAGCGGCGATCGAATTACCCGTCGGTCACTGTATCGCCAGAGAAGATCTTCTTTGGATCCGTCCCGGAGATGGCCTCCCGCCTGGTGATGAAGAAAAGTTAATAGGAAAATTTGTCTTAGAAGATATTGGGCGCGCTGAGCCAATTCTTTTGGAGAAAGTTGCATAGCCTTATGTGCGGGATAGCCGGTTATTTAGCAGTCCAGGAAGTTGAGCCAAAGCGAATTGGTGCAACTCTCGAGGCAATGCGTCGCCGTGGTCCCGACCATCAGTCACATCGGCACTGGATGAACATGACAGGCCTTCACTGTGGGTTGCTACATGCTCGCCTTAGTATCATTGACCTCGATCCGCGATCGAATCAACCATATACAGTCGGTAGTAAATCAATTGTCTTCAACGGAGAACTTTATAACTATCGAGAATTAAGGGAAGAGTTGCAAAAGGTCGGATATATTCCACGCACAAATTCAGATACTGAGGTTTTGCTGGCAGCGATAGATCAATTTGGATGGGCTGTATTAGATCGTTGTGAGGGAATGTGGGCATTTGCTCTTTACGATAATGTGGATGGTTCGTTAACACTTTGCCGAGACCGATTTGGTGAAAAACCACTCTATATCCACCAGAGTCAAGAAGGTTTCTTTTTTGGTTCAGAGCCCAAAAATATTTTTGGACTGCTCGGCCATGCCTTGCCCGTGAACGAAGAGCATCTGCAGCGGTACCTCGTGAATGGCTATAAGTCGATTTATAAGCAGTTGGGCGTAACATTCTTCCGCGAGCTAAAAGAAGTCACTCCAGCTACATTATTGCGCGTTGACGGGACGGGGTCCGTCTCTACTGAGAAATACTGGACACCAAGATGCGATATCGATGACGAAATATCTTACGATGCCGCTGTAGAAGGTGCTCGAGAGCGATTGATACGTTCTGTAGATTTGCGATTACGAGCGGACGTACCTATAGCATTTTGCATGAGTGGGGGAGTTGATAGTAATTCATTGATTAGCATCGCAAAGAATGTATTTGATTATGATGTACATGGATTCACAATTGTAAATCATGATTCACGATACGAAGAGCAAGACGTCATTGAAAAATCAGTAGAGGAGTTAGGTATTCGTCATACTCAAATTCCTGTTGATACCCGGGACTTCCTTTCTAAACTGCGTGAACTGGTTCGTTACCATGATGCTCCCGTTTATACGATTACCTATTTTGCGCACTGGCTGCTGATGCAATCGATCGCTGATCACGGTTATCGAATTTCGGTAAGCGGTACTGCTGCAGATGAATTATTTACGGGATATTTTGACCACCACCTTTTTTATCTTGCTGAAATACACAAAGATCGCAGCCTTTACGAACGTGCCGTTGCGAGTTGGGAGCGGGAAGTAAAGCCAATCGTTCGAAATCCGTTTTTGCAAAACCCTCAAGCGTTTGTGAACCAACCTGGATTTCGCGATCATATTTATCTGAATGCGGAAAAGTTTTCAAAGCGATTGCATAGTGAATGGACGGAGTCATTTACTGAGAAACAATTCACGGATCGCGTATTACGTAATCGAATGCTGAACGAATTATTTCATGAGGCAACGCCAGTGATCCTTCATGAAGACGATGCCAACGCAATGTATTATTCAATAGAAAATAGATCTCCATTTCTGGATCGCGATTTATTTGAGTACTGTTACAAGCTTCCTACGAAGCATTTAATTCGAGATGGTTATGCAAAAATCGTACTGCGCGATGCGATGCGCGGCATAGTTCCGGATTGTGTTCTCAATAATCCACGGAAGGTTGGGTTTAATGCCCCTATTTTTTCTTTTCTTGATATTCACGACCCGGACGTTAAAGCACAACTTCTTGATGTAAGTCCTATTTTTGATGTCGTGCATCGTGAATCTATCGAGCTGATCCTTGGGCAATCTGACCTGCCAAACAGTGAAAGCAAATTCTTGTTTAATTTCCTAGCTGCAAAGATGTTTTTGGAAGAACATGGTAACGGCTGTTCTCTCGGGTCACCGTCAACAGCGTGTAAGGGGGTCGCATGAATTACTGCAAAAGATGCATTATTCCAGATACGCGACCTAATATCCAAATAGATAATTCTGGTATTTGCAATGCTTGCCATGCACACAAATCTCGACCAAGTATAGATTGGACATCGCGCGAAACATGTTTCAGAGCAGTTGTTCAGAATGCAAAAGACCGCAGTCGTGGTTACGACTGTCTGATACCTGTGAGCGGAGGTAAAGATAGCATTTGGCAGGTAATGAAGTGCCTGGACTATGGTTTAACACCTCTCGCGGTTACATGGAAAACTCCTGGTCGCACGGAGATTGGTCAGCACAATTTAGATTGTCTAGTAAGGTTGGGTGTCGATCATATTGATTATCAAGTGAGTTCACTGGTGGAACGCAAGTTCGTGTATCGATCGTTTAAGAAATATGGTTCCACGGCGATCCCGATGCACATGGCATTATTTAATATTCCATTAACGCTTGCTGTGCGGTTGGATATTCCACTTATCGTGTGGGGTGAAAACTCAGCCTTTGAATATGGTGGCGATGAAGAAGAACGTACTGGTTTCCAGCTTGATGAGCGTTGGTTGCGTAAATATGGCGTCACGCACGGTACGACAGCCAAAGATTGGATTGATTGCGATCTGACAGAAAAAGAAATGACAGCCTATTATGGTCCCACCGAAAATGAATTAAATCAGAACGGCGTAATGGCAATATTTCTGGGCTACTACTTTCCATGGGATCCTCAAATCAGTTTGTCTGCAGCGTTAGCCAGTGGATTTCAGGTTCGTGCTGAGGGTCCCAAAACGGGCTATTATAATTATGCCGATATCGATGACGACTTTATCTCGATCCATCATTGGTTGAAGTGGTACAAATTTGGTTTTACGCGATTGTTTGACAATCTGAGTATTGAAATCAGAAATGGTCGCATGTTGCGAAGCGATGCGATTCAATGTCTAGAGCGTTACGGGACACAGACTCCACACGCTGATATTAAAAAATTGTGCGCGTTCTTGCAGATCAGTGTTGATGCGTTCCATTCGATTGCAGAGACCTTTCGCAATCACGCTATTTGGTCACACAAAAGTGATCAGTGGGTTATTGATGGGTTTATTACCAACAATTGGAATTGGCATGCAGATAAAGATCAACGATCCGCCGCGTGAGTTCAGCGTAGGATGTGATCAGGGAATAGTCCTTAAAGATTGTGCGCACATTGCACTGTGCGATGACGAGCAGATCACGTTCAACACAGCGCAAGGTGCAGGATATGATGTAACCCGAAAAAGCTGGGGCTTTTATGCTGCGCCATCAATTAATGGGCGGTTGAGTCGTTTTGGATTACGGGCTGTTTTGGTCAAGAATCAGTCGATGCAATATTACGTCCTGTTGGTTGAGCAGGGTAAAGAAAGCGATTTCGAAGCTTATGTCCGGTGTGAATCACTTACGATATGCGGTTGGCTCAATGAAAGAACTCTGCCTCATGTAGAGAAAGCATTGGAATCCTCAGCTGTATGACCTTTCAAATGAAAAGTGTACGAGTATTACAAAAGACGAAATGCTATTTCTGCGAGGGGTCTCTCGCGACAGCATTTAGCTATCACGAACCTCCTTATGGAGAGACACATTTTTCGTTTAGCGATGAAAACTATTCCCGTGAGATTGTAAAGTGTGATCGCTGCGGTCATTTTATGTCAATTCATGAGATGGATGACTCCGCGCTCTATGAGCAAGACTACGTTAGTGCTACTTATGGTGGCGATCGCTTTCTTAAGATATTTGAGAAAATTATAGCTTTAGATGAATCGGAGTCTGATAATGTAGGCCGCTGCAAGAGACTCATTGAATTTGCAGAAAAACAAAAAGTATATAATCAAGGAAAAAGTAAATCGCCTACGATTCTTGACGTAGGGTCTGGTCTGTGTGTTTTTCTGTACGAAATGCGGAAACGCGGATGGACCGGTACCGCATTAGATCCTGATCCACGTGCCATCGCTCATGCCCAAGACATTGTAAATGTGGATGCTGTATGCGGCGATTTTTTTGAGTGCGACAATATTGGCATGTTTGACGTTGTCACCTTCAATAAGGTTCTCGAGCATGTCCGAGATCCGATTGCTATGTTGTCAAAGAGCAAAGACTATCTTGCCGAGGGCGGATTTGTTTATATCGAATTGCCAGATGGTGAAGCTGCGGCCATCGAGGGAGCAGGGCGAGAAGAGTTTTTTGTCGAGCACCATCATATCTTCAGCCCGGCCTCGATAGCACTGCTAGCAATGTTGTCCGGTTTGAGCGTGGCATCTATCGAGAGACTCCAAGAGCCGAGTAACAAATATACGTTGCGAGCTTTTCTTGTGCCGCAAACGCCCTCCCCATGATTGATATTGGAGTGCGGACAGATTTGGTCGTAAACTACTACAGATTTTCGTTTTATGCATTTGCGTCTAGGAAGTTCTGGGCACAAGAATGGCATTTGCAATTAATGACTACGGGATGGGCTATTTAACGTCGGTTTCAAATGCCGTGGAATCGCTTGGACAGCGTGGCGACATCATTGGAGATGCCGCTCGGTTAATGGGTTACTAGAGGATGACACTCTCTGGGCTGACCTCATTAACGCGAATCGCGGCACGCGCACGTTTACAAGTGATGCGTCTTGAGCAGTTCAAAGAACTAAGGGGGAAAATTACACTCTGCGTATTTTTATAAGCAGTAGCCAAGACAGGGATGGAAGTCGTTGGGAAAGAATCATAAACAGATGGATTTTAATAGACTAAAACGTAACATCACGAAAATCGTTCGTGATGTGAGGTGGTTGTTCGTAAAACCACAAGTTCGTAAAAACTTACAAACTATCGATTTCCCTCACGACCTGCCAGAGCATCTCCAACTATTTTTTATGCCTGAAGCAAAGTATGATCCGCTCTACGAACGGGCTTTATATCTCGCAAAGACTCTCAATGAACTTGGTCATCACGTTTTAGTAGTTCGCTGTTTTGATCTTTATGGTCATTGCGCCGTTAAAGTTGGCCAAAAAAATTCGAAAGTAAACAAACAAAATGGCGACGACCAGTGCCTGCAATGCGCCGATGAAGCAAATCGATTATTGGGTCATTACGGTTTGCCATCTGTAGATCTTCGAGCATTCGTCACTGACGAAATCAAGCAGGAATTAGAGGTTGAATTAGATTCTCTTCCTGTGGACTTGAAAGACTATCAATACCAAGGAGTGCTATGGGGGCAGCTCGCTGCATCCGAGATTGCGCTCAGAAAAAAGTTGTCAAATCTTGATGCAGTTCGTGCCGAATATCCAGATCTTTGGAGACAACATGTACGTGATAATTTAATGACCTATCTGGCGGCTTGCCAACTCATTAAACAACTCGACGTTGCGGCGTGGATGCAGTTTTGCAATTATTCGATTCACGGTGCGGCACAATGTGCTGCAAGCAATGCAAAGGTTCCGATTTACCACATTGATTGGCCCGGCCATAAAGACGTGGACTTTCAGCGATATAATATTTATAGAGAGCCATCGCTTCATGCGATTAACGATGTACGAAATAGCTGGCCACGATGGCGAGAAGCCGCAATTTCCACAGCTAGAGTTGACGAAATTTCGGATGATCTGGTGGGAAGGCTCAAAGGGGGTGGAGTGTATTCTTATTCCCCAGCAAAAACACACGGTGGATTCCAATTACTTAAAAATCTAGGTCTTAGTGATCATAAAAAAACACTCGTCGCCTACACCAGTAGTCTCGATGAGCATTTAGCGTCCAAGCTTAAATACACTGCTTTGCAAAATAAACTTGCGGATTCGGAACAGCCATTTGATGATCAGATCCAATGGCTTCAAAGTCTCATGACTTATTGCAAATCGCATAATGATTTGCAACTCATCGTTCGGGTTCATCCTCGCGAGGGAAGAAATCACCGAGACTCGGTGCGATCCGATCACCTTAAAAAGCTACAGGATGCATTTGAGGCCGTTGACGGCAACTGCCGATTCATCTGGCCCGAAGAACCCACCTCAAGCTACGACCTTGCGGAGGTTGCCGACATCGCCCTGACCAGTTGGAGCACCATCGGACTCGAATTAGCACGCCTCGGTATTCCCGTGCTTTCTGCTTTTAATCGCTGGTACGTACCTCTCCCAGTCGACGATTTTATTTCATGGGCGTCAACTGAAAACGCGTATTACAAAACTCTGGAATTACTACTGACTCAAAAGGGAGACCTTCAGCGAATCGCTCGAGCATTCCGCTGGTACAACTTAATAAATTTGGAGACGGGACTCGATTTTTCCGACGTTGTACCCGCTGAAAGATCTCATCGCGCGATTCCCTTCCGCATGCCCAAACGCGCCGGGGCACTTGAAAAAGCAATCATACAACATACTCCTCTGTGGAAGATTAATTGGGAAGACGCCGAAGGATTGGACCGGTCGGCGGGTGCTCAGGAAGGCGAATCTGTTTCGCTCCGCAGGCATCTGCGCCGTATGATTCATTATATATTCACCGGCGCAGATGAATCGTTGCCGCGTCACCTCTGTGTGTCGCATGAGAATGTAACCAGCCGATTCGATCCATCTGATTATAGCTATGCTGATGATGCATCAAAGGCTTTTCTCGCGATATGTGGCAACGAGGTAGAATATCGCATTGGACAGAAAACGTGGAAGCGATTTTCTTCGCTTGTGTCACGGATTGCGCCGCTGTGCGCTACCGAGGAAACCAGAAATCAAATACGTGTTGCCTAAATTCCGAATCAAAATAATGGAGCATAAGTTACTACAATGATCGCTCGCATCGCTAAAATTGTCACCGGTGCACTTGCTTATCGGTTCACTGGTCGTACATCCGATTCGGCCTATCAGAGTTTGATTCGACTATTCTGTAAGACGCAAGGCCGGTCGAACGATATATTGCACGCGATCGTGAAGCAAACGCGGCCCGCGCAAATATTACCCAACCCCAGCGGTATCCTCGGAGAAGTTACCGACCCGCAGGCGGAAGAGGTCGCAGAGCATATTCGTGAACGCGGCTTTTATATTTTTCCCAAAAAAGTTCCGACTGCTCTTTGTGAGGATCTGATGAAATTCGCTCTTCATAAAGAAGCAACCCCTACACCGCGTTTGCCCAATATGCCAGAGAAAGTCCGGTTTGATCCTCAATTCCCTGTTGCCCATGGCTATCGCTTTATCGAGCAGGATTTGATCGAAAATCAGACAGTGCAACAAATTGCGTCCGATCAATCACTCCTCACCATCGCTCAAAAATATCTTAATTGCTTGCCCGTCATGAGCATTTTAGCCATGTGGTGGAGTACTGCAGTTGCGGGTGATGAGGAAGTGCGACGTCAGCTTGCACAAATGTTTCACTTCGACATGGACCGCATCAAGTGGCTCAAATTTTTTATACATTTAACCGATATAGGTCCGGATAATGGGCCTCACTGCTACGTCGCTCGCTCTAATCGTACGGGCAATCAACCGCGTGAGTTGCTTCGTCGAGGCTACACTCGGATCAGTGACGAGGATATAAATAAATATTATCCAGCAGATGCGGTTGAAGAAATTACCGGTCCTCGGGGCACAATTTTTGCCGCAGACACCCGAGGATTTCACAAAGGTAAGACTATCCAATCGGGCGATCGGCTCATTTTCCAAATTGAGTTTTCGGATTGTTTATTTGGTGGTATCTACCATCGCCTAGACAGGCCATCATGCATGGCGACACAGTTCACTGAAATGCTTGGGAAATATCCAGACATTTACTCACGATTCGCAGCTTAGACGTAAGCGACGCTGTTATGCCAGAAAGCAAAAGTCAACTGGATTTTGTCGCTTGCCCGCTCTGTTATTATCAGAGTGCGATGCGGAGGGTGAAGCGTTTGACCGATCCGGATGAGGAGATTTTAAAATACGGCGACATTTATGGTAGTCAAACAACAAGCGATTGGAAGATATGTGGTCGCTGTGGATTCATTCATCAAAATCCGAGACCGTCAATCCAGGCTCTTAATACTTTTTATGCCAACAGCGACTACCATCAACAAATTTCGATTCCCCAGCAGTGGCAAGATCTTCAAAAGTATATGAAGTTTGCAGAGTGGTACTACCGAGAAAAGATTGATTTCGCACTCGATCGAATGGAGTTCACACAAGATAAAGTCTTCGACCTCGGTTTTGGGCATGGCGGCATTCTCAAGATGCTTGAACTTGAAGGTTGGCAACCTGCTGGCGTCGAACCCGATGAAAATCTTTTTTCTTTTGCAAAAGAGACTTTGGGCCTCTCAGGCATTTACAAGACTATTTTCGATGAATCGTTCAACGACGAATCGAACATTGGCCTTGTTGTTAGTAACCACACGATGGAACACGTTGCCGACTTAGATAGTGTGATGAAGGGAATCTCCAAAATGATTCGCCCAGGGGCTTATATGTTAACTGTGATTCCAACGTACTATCGAAATCGTTCGTCACTTTCTCGACGCTGGATGAATGCCAGTCACTATTCTATGTTTAATCACCGATCTCTAGGACAACTTTCAGCAAAGTTTGGTTTTGAGGAGGTTGCGTACAGTTATAGGGGATGGTGGAAAGAAATTGATGACCTTTGGTACCTTGCGCGATATACGGGGGAGTCCATTGCAGCAGAACAATTTTACGAGGTGCCAGAAGAAGTCGAGTATTATGTCAATGTACGAAATCCCATCAATTCTGTTTTGCATTGGCCAGTGCACGGTCCTCATATGAATATCGTCAAACGCCGCATTCGAAAAATCGGGCTGGATCGAGCGTGGAAGACAACATGTGATTATCTGTCTCAAAGATTGAAAAAAAGATAGTCGCGAACGGACTAACAATCGATTATTGTTCTAATGGACAAACCTACAGACGAGTTTCTCCAATGTTAGTGCGATTGATTCAGATTGCCTTTGCAACTGATTCGCAGGAAAAATATGACGATGACAACGCCACACCAACCAGAAAAGTTGCATGAAAGCAAAAAGTTATTCTAGTCATGCCCATTTAGAGCACATGCTTTAATTGCCCGCTACTTTGTGAAGACAAGGCGCTAGCAATCGCTGGACAAGGCAATCTGGAAATCATCGATGCTTGGTCGCTGTGTGGCGTCATCTACGCAATAAAGGGGTGTTTCTCCATAAAAAGAAGCCCACTTAGAAAAGGTGCTTCCCGGTGACCCGATCAAGTAGTCGGTCGCAGCGAGGGCATATAAATCTTCGACTAAGTGACCGGTCCCAGTTCGATAATCAAATTGCTTGAATAACTCGTGGTTAACCGATTCATCCGAACAGATCAGAAAGCGAACGTGATGCTGAGTGAATAACGCGATTACATCTTCCATCACATTTGCAAAATCTTGAGGCGAACGCAGAAAAGTTCCCCCGGAAAAATCGCGAAAATCACCCTGGCGAATATGGACTCCTATGAGAAGCGGTTCGGTGGCCCGCAACTCGTTGACGAGAATATTTATGTTCGCTTGGTGTACTTCTATAGGTTGTAAATAGTTACGAATGGCACGCACTGCGTACTCGTTATGGTGAGAGGAACGAAAATTATCTCCAATAAGCGTTAAAAATCGATTGAATGGACAGGCGTCGTTTAGCTCGTCGAGCAGCATGATTTCATGGCCACATTGAATAGCACTAAACGTTTTTGGCATCCGCTTCGCTAGACTGTGCATTTGCCGCCGAAGCCAAATATGGGCAGATGTGGGGATGAGTGAGGTGAGTCGACCAACCCTCTGAGGAAAGCGGCATAAAGGGTCCCGAGTCGATCCTAAAAAATATTTCCCATATCGTTGAAAAGCCGGATTGTAAATGTGCCCCTCAGTTACCACAGAATGCGCAATTAAATGTCCAAAAGTAAAAAGCTGGTTTGCGAGTCTTCCGTGGTGCTTTATCAGAACCACGGAACAGGCCTGTTTTATTTTGTTTGTCGATGCGCGTAACGGATATTCGAGTGCTTCGTCTCGGACCGGAGGTGTGATCGTGTTGACGACCATACTTTATCCTAAATTAAGCGAGCGATCAATTTAAGCAATGATCGGAATGAAAATGCAGAGGCGATAATCTTAGTGACGTCGACGATACAGGATGTCGTGATGTGAAAGTTGGGCGTGAACTTCATAGTGTTGTTCAAGATGAGCGTCGATCTCTTCTCGATAGCGTGCTTCAACCAACATGAATCGCGGTTTATGACGATCGAGATCTAATCCCTTGAGCGCTTGTAGTTCGTATCCCTCAACATCAAGGCTGAGTAGATCAATGTGCTTTATTGCGTGTTGCTCGATAATCGCCCCGAGCGTTCGTGCTGGGGATACGACCACTCGACTCTCAATATTTTGAACTTCACACCCACGGCGGATGTGTTCTAGTTCTTCAGTATTCGATTTCATCGCCCCTTTTACTTGGGACATCAAATCGCAGTATCGCAATTCAATTTCTTGTTTGGGGAAGTCGAATGGCACGAGTGCTGCATTTTCGACTAAGCAATGACGACGATTCTTTTTGCATTTTTTTGCAAGTTCAGGGATGGGTTCGATAAGCAGTCCGCGCCAATCTCTGTACTTTTCAAAATAGAGAGTGTTGCTTTGTTTGATCCCGTCGTTTGCACCTGCTTCAACAAAAAATCCATTATCAAAATTGACATATTGTTCGAGTTGTATATCAAGATTATTGAGACCGAAGCTTCGCCGCTTTCGAAAAGTCTGAATGTAATTTATCCATTTACGCATAACGTTCATGCTGCCTGCCTCGTAACATCGCTGTTGGCGCTGGCAATCACCCGTACTTGGAATACTGTACGATCCCAATGCGCATAGAGTCGGCAGCAGAAGTCAAAAAGCTGGCGACCACCCCAGCGAGCAATCCGCCGATAATTCTTTGGTGGCCACTGATGGTAATAGGGGGCTGATTCTTCAATTAAATAACCAGCTTCTGAAAAAATGTTTCCCAGACACATCGGGCTCCAAGTGAAGAGATGTTGGTTGACATCGTTATTTCGGTAGGCCAGGTGGATAGATTCACAGGGCACATAGAACACAATCTTTCCGTTGGGTTTCAGTAAACGTTTTAGATTCTGAAGTTCAGAGAGAGGGTCAGAAACGTGCTCAAGCGCATGATTCGAAATAATTAAATCGGCCCATTTTTCGTCAATGTCCATCGATGATTTCACAGTCCGAATACCATTCTGCTGCGCTTGCTCCCGGGCAGAATCGTTGACTTCAACGCCGATTTTTTCTTTGCACCGAATATTTTTTAGCAGATAGCCACCACCACAACCAAAATCAATGACATTGAAATCGTTGTCGATAAATGGCCGAAATTTAGTAAGATTTGCCCAGCCACCAAATTCACCAATGGGTGCCTGCCAGTCAAAGTATTTATTATCGTAATAAGTTTCAGTTGTGGTCATGATAACAAAAGGCTCCGTTGTCGCTTTAGATTATGCGGCAGATCTTTTCCGTGAAATCCGTTTTTGAATTTTGAGTTGAAGTCTTTTCAAGCGAGGGGGCCGCTTATAGCACTGGGAAAAACTATATTGGTCGGCTCGCTTGTGGCGGGTTACAAGCGAAGGGTGATATATTGCTTCCAGTGGTTGTGTCTGGAGATTTGCGAGATGACTATCACCGACTGTATGCGTCGCATCCGGCCCAAAGCCGATATTACTTACGAGATTAACCGCCGGGATTGCGGTAAGTCCGCTTTGCGCCCAGCAGGAGAAGAGCCAGGGGTAGGCCCAGCTATCGATTTGTCCTGTGTGTTGTAAGGTAAAAATTCGTTGCCAGTAAGACTCTTCCTCGTGGCAATCGGCGAACGTTTTCAAACATTCTGTTTTTGAGAAATCTGGCCATTGAATCATATCCGGGTCAAAATTTTCCCAAACCCGTCGCCAGGTTGCCCAACCCCAGCAGTGAAAGTATTTGGAGAAATAATAGCTGTCGTCAGTGCGATGCTTTCCATTTTGAAAGTTGTTTCCACTAATGGAAACAATCCGTTGGTCGTTTTGATAGAGATCGAGTAGGTTCTCACAAAATGTGAAAAAGCTTGGTTCAGGGAGGCAATCATCTTCCAGAATAATGGCCTCTTCAGCGTGTTGGAAGATCCATTCAAGTCCAGTGACGATTCGCTTTTTGCATCCCATGTTTTGGTCGGAATAGTTTTTGAGAACCCTACATGGCCAGTCGACACGCTCAATGATTGCACGGGTTGCAGCAACTTGGTCGCGTTCTTCCGGACGATCATTTCTTGGACCGTCACAAACGACCAAGAGCTCTGTTGGCTTGGCACGCGCGATAGCCTGAAAGACCCGGTCCGTTGTATCGGGCCTGTTGAATATCAAAAAACCGACGGGTGTTTGTATAGCCACAGATGGTGACCCAAAACAGGAGTGCTAGCAATGCTTATGAATCCTTCTATTGCTCAGGCCGATAGTAGAGTTCTCTAAAGGCTAATGCAACCACAATTTGAGTTGGAGAAGTGTTGAAAAAAAATCGCATATGTACTAAATGAGAGAGATGCAAATGGTCAATGTTGGATGTGGACGACATTTCCACCGAGACTGGGTCAATCTCGACTTAGTATCGAGAATACCTGGTGTGGTCAGATATGACCTACGCCACGGCTTGCCGTTCAGTGAAGGGGCCTGCGATGTGATTTACCATTCGCATCTCCTTGAGCACCTGACGGATGAAAATGCCCGCTCTTTTCTTTCTGATTGCTTTCGCGTGTTAAAACCCGGAGGTATCCTGCGCGTGGTGGTCCCTGATCTTGAGGGTATTGTGCGTGCTTATCTTGCAGCCTTAAAACAGGCTGAAGAAACCAATGATCTTAATAATCTGCATTGGATGCGTGTGGAACTTATCGATCAGATGGTCCGCAATCGCTCAGGGGGTGCGATGAGGGAATTTGTCAGCCCTGATCATTTATCGAATAAAGGATTTGTAGAGTCCCGAGTGGGTTACGAATTATTTTCCAAGAGGAGTGGTTCGCCCAATCAGAGGACTCTATGGGATCGACTTTGCCAGCTTCCACAAAAAATGAACAAGCTACGTCGACTGGTAGCTTTTACACTTGTGGCGACGGTTGATGGAAAAAGAGGATACCACGCTTTGCGAGAGGGATACTTTCGGCAATCTGGTGAAGTTCATCGGTGGATGTACGATGGGGTGACTTTGTGTCATTTGTTGACAGAAGTTGGTTTTTGTCAGGCGAAGGCTTGTACGGCTACAACCAGCCAAATTCCCTCATTCAATCGATATGAACTTGATGCGGTCGGCGAACAGATACGAAAACCAGATTCCCTATTTGTAGAGGCCGTAAAACCGACGATTGCCGGCAGTCAAGCAGCTTGATGCGTTAACTTCTGCTTGTCTGAAAGTAGCTCTCTGTAGACTCTGACATACTTAGCAGCTTGCTTGTGGTGGTCAAAGTGTTCAATCACGAATTTCCGACTATTTTCCCCCATCAGTTGTCGTTCTGTTTGATGGGCTACAAGCCAATCAATCTGCGCGGTCAACTCAGCAGTATTTCCAGTCCTTGCTAGTAGACCTGTTTCCCCGTGGTGTACGTATTCGGGCACTCCGCCCGAGGCGAAGGCCACAACTGGAGTTCCACATGCCATTGCTTCGATACCTGTTTGCGGAAGATTGTCTTCTAGTGAGGGCATAACAAAAAGATCTGCAGCCGAATAAATAAGCGATTGCTTCTGTGGATCTCGGACAAATCCAGTTGAAATAACCTCAATATCGATATCTCCCAAGTTTCCATTCCCGAAGGTCAACGCGGCGATATTATCCTTTGTTTTTAAATTTGAAAAAGCGCGCAACAAGTGCTGAAATCCTTTCCGATAATTTTCCAGCGATTCTGCCCCGAATCCAATAATAATCTTGTCACTGTTTAAACCTAATTTAGATCGCGAATCTTTTTTATTATGCGGGCGAAATATATTAGTATCTAATCCATTATGGATGGTACGAAAACTTTGTGCGTTGCGGAAAATTGTGCTTTGTCGTGCGACTGCTTCTAGCCAATGACTCGGTGATACAATGTGAAGGTTTTTGTCTGCTAGAGCCTCTCGTTTTTCATGAAAGAAATCCCAGGAGAGGTCGTGCATGCCAGATGTTCCTAGTTGTGGACAATGCGAGCACTCCTTTTCAAAACGCATACAGTCACCCGCATAATGGCACCCACCGGTAAATGGATTCATGTCATGTAGTGTCCAAACGATTGGAAACTCGTCAGGCACTGATGCGAAAAAAGAGGTGTAATCTATAAGTTTTGCAACCCAATGCAGATGGATTATGTCGGATTTCAGCCCGATGTCCTTGTACGAAGTCACAGGATAAACTTGGGGCGAACTAAACATCTCCAGGCCCGCAGGTCTGCCTTTGAGGGCGCGTTTTAGCTGCATTTTACGCAACCGAGATTTGGACCACTTCAAGAGATGACGAGATCGCTTCCACCGCGGATTCATAGGCTGATAAGAAGAGTCTTCGGTTTTTATCTGACCATTCGGGGCAAGGTAGCAAAACCTACTCGAAATACCGCTATGAAGCAGGGCATGGTGCAATCGCCGTGCAGCAACCGCCGCACCACCCGAGAGCGTGGTGTTGAATTGATCAACAAGCATCAAAAGAAGCCTAGTTAACGCAAAAATTTCCAGTGGTGAGCGCGGTAGTTTACACAAAGAATATCCACAAACAACAGCAAATCGAGGGTATTTGAAATCTGAATAACCACAATCATTTTAAGTTTGCGTTGGATAGTAGCACTGATATCAATTTCTGCTTTATCTAGCGGTATGACGATGCTTTAGAGATGCCACCACTCTTGTTGTGTAGGTTGCTCAGCCTAGCGGTGAGGAATCGCGTTGACTCATAATGCTGATATCTGTAGCGTTTCCTCTCTCTTCATGCCAATCAGCATGCTATCAATTAACGGCTTACGGGATTTCGGACTATGAAGAATCTTGGGCGTGCCATTAAGCAGGCACTCCGCCAGCGATTTACGATCCTTGGCATTATTTTATCATCCTTCGTGATCGCTTTTTTCTGGGGCGCAAACATCGGGGCTGTCTACCCGTTTGTTGAAGTCGTGATCCAAAATAAATCGATGCACGATTGGGCCCGGGAGCGTATTGCAGAGAGCAAGAATGCATGCAAGGAAATTGATACGAAGCTAAAAGATCTCGAGAAAAGTTTACCGGTTGCAGAGACTAAAAAAGATCGTATCGCTATCAAAAATGAAATGGACCATCTCGGCATTCGCCGTCAGGCGGAAGAGAAAGTCGTATCTACCACAGAAAACATACAGCCTTACATCGAACGGTATCTTCCGGATGATGCTTTTCAGACCCTGGTAATGATTGCTTTGTTTCTTGTGATAGGCACGATTGTGAAAGATATCTTTCTGGTTGCCAATATGATGTTGGTCCAGCGTTTCTCAGAGATGACAACGCTTGAACTACGTAATCAGGTATTTCAGCATACGATGAAAATGGGGCTCGGTGTTTTTAATAAGGATCGCACCGGCGATTTGATGAGTCGGTTTACGGGAGATATTGCCAGGATCGGTGGCGCAATCGCCTTCCTTTTTGGCCGTGCCTTAAGAGAGCCACTTAAAGCCATCGTCTGTTTGGCTGGGGCGTTATGGGTAAGTTGGCAGTTGATGCTCTTTTCGTTCATGGTAGCTCCCCTTGCTCTGTTTTTTACCTACACACTCGCGAAGTCGATCAAACGGGCAAACCGTCGGTCGATGGAAGAGTCGAGCCTGTTGTTTCGTCGGCTGCTTCAATCATTCAGCGGCATTTATGCAGTTAAAGCCTATACCATGGAACGGCACGAAAATAACCGTTTTCGCCGGACTACTCGCGAGGTCTATCGGAAGTCCATGAAAATCATGTTTTATCATGGGCTTACGAAATTTAGCGATGAAGTTTTAGGAATCTGTGTCATCTGTATTTCAATACTTGCTGGAGGCTATCTAGTTCTTAATCAAGAAACTCATTTATTTGGGATGGCGATGACGGCAAGGCCTTTAAATTTGGCGTCCCTGCTGCTTTTCTATGGTTTTTTAATTGGTGCGAGCGATCCACTGAGAAAGTTATCGGGATTTCTTAATCAGGCTCAGGCTGGCGCTGCTGCAGCCGACCGCATTTATCCCTTACTTGATCGAGAACCATCCATCGTTGAGATAGAAAATGCTATTGCGGTCAAGGATGTATGTAAGCCAATTGTTTTTGATCATGTCACCTTTTACTACAATGAAAAAGAACTGGTGCTTCGAGACATTAATTTGAAAATTGAGTGTGGAGAAACCCTAGCGATCGTCGGTCCTAATGGATGTGGAAAGACGACTTTAGCAAACATGGTACCTCGATTTTTTGATCCCATCGAGGGACAAGTATTGCTGGGAGACGAGACACTTCGAGATCTCAGCATTCAAGACCTGCGGCGGAAGATCGGGATAGTAACACAACAGACAATACTTTTTGATGACACAGTGATGAATAATATTCGTTACGGGTCTTCCAGGGCATCTGATGAAGACGTGATGAACGCTGCAAAAAAAGCCCATGCACATGGTTTTATCATGGACAAACTGGATCATGGCTATGACACAAATGTCGGTGAATCAGGTGGCCGTCTTTCAGGAGGACAGCGACAACGCATTTCGCTAGCACGAGCCATACTGCGGGACCCGCAGATCATGATCTTGGATGAAGCGACAAGTCAGATCGATCCTGAGAGCGAACAACTCATTCACAATGCACTACAGAAATTCACGAAAGATCGAACGACAATCATGATTACGCATCGATTGTCGACTCTGTCACTAGCTGATCGAATTATGGTAATGAATGAGGGAAGAATAGTTGATTTAGGCACCCATGATCAGTTGGCCTCGCGATGTGAACTTTATCAGCGGCTTTACCAGCTCACATTTAAAGAGTCTGCGTGATTCGAAAACCAGTATGTAAAATAATATTTCACCGGCTGAATAAATTGCTTGGGATCATTGAGCAACGAATAAAGAAAATCCATCGAAAGGGAATTCGAGGTGAATCTTCTGCAAGATAAGACTGTTGTTGTAACGGGCGGCGCGGGTTTTTTGGGGCGTGAAGTATGTCGACTAATCGAACCTCACCACCCGCGGTCTATCATTGTCCCTCGGAGTAAATCGTATGACTTGCGTCAGCGAGAGGCGATTGAACAGTTAATGGCTGATAGTTGTCCCGACATCGTCGTGCACCTTGCTGCCGTCGTAGGGGGGATTGAAGCAAATCGTCTGAATCCCGGAAAGTTTTTTTATGAAAATGCCGTGATGGGAATTGAGTTGATTGAACAGGCAAGAAAATTCGAAGTAGAAAAATTTGTAGCCATTGGATCAATCTGTGCGTATCCAAAGTTTACCCCTGTTCCTTTTCGTGAGGACGATCTCTGGAACGGTTATCCCGAGGAAACAAATGCACCCTATGGTCTGGCAAAAAAAATGTTGCTTGTTCAGTCGCAGGCTTACCGACAGCAATATGAAATGAATGCAATTACACTCTTTCCCGTCAATTTGTATGGCCCTGGCGACAACTTCGATCTGCAATCGAGTCATGTTATTCCTGCATTGATTCGAAAGGTATGCGAAGCAATGGATCGTGGGGAGAAAACAATCGAAGTCTGGGGGACGGGGCTTGCTTCACGAGAATTTTTATATGTCTCGGACGCTGCAGATGGAATTGTGAAAGCCACACTCCACTATGATGATGCTGCACCAGTCAATCTTGGATCTGGTACAGAGATTCAGATCAAAGAACTTGCAGAAACCATTTGCGATATTTGTGGTTTTGGAGGCAAGATTGAATGGAACCGAGAAAAGCCGGATGGCCAACCGCGTCGCTGTCTCGATACGACTCGAGCGCGAGAAGCTTTTGGTTTTGAAGCGAAGATGGAACTGCAGGAGGGGATTGCAAAGACGGTCAACTGGTACCGGCAGCAGGGCAATAAGTTGGCGGCGTAAGTGGGAATACCACTTTGTTTCTAACCACAGCGTATCATTTGAGGAGCGGGAATACGTAATCCTCGTACGTGTCCGAACATCGTCTGTAAGTCCGCAAAAGACATCTGCAGAAACTGGAAGTCACCTAGTGGGGGATTTCTAGCCAACCATGCATCAGCAAGTGCCTCCATTGCCGCGTCGTACTCTTTTTCACTTGCAGAATGAACATAACAGCGTCCGGGCCATCGCCGTAAATCACCATTAAACGCGGGATTAATATGCCAGAGTTCGTGAAGAATCGTAACTAGTTTTTCGCCGAAGGGCTGGTCCTGAAATCTCGGCAGATAAAAATTTAATAGATAGAGCATTTCTTGATTTTGCACATTGCGGATTTTCTGTACTCGCCACCGCTGGCCATCCTGCAGTAGTTCGCGCTCACCACCTTCAAACCGCATCGGTGTGAGCGATGCTTGAAGACCGTGTGCCACAGATTTGCGAGTTTGACAAAAACTGACTGCAACTCGATCCATCTGGATATGCGCCAATTGCGGTAATCGTGATACCATATCTTCGCACACAGATCGCATACGACTGGTAAAAGGGAAGCCGATTGATCCGGCGGGTTCCTTGGGTACGGCCGAGATATCAATAGATTCGGTCATCCTGACACATCTATCTAAATTTCAGAGTGAAAAAGAACTGTCCGCAGCGATATGCACGCTACAAAAGTCGCTTATTCGGATTCCGACTCTGGTTTTTTCGCATCGTCTGTCTCAGCAACATCCGCTTCTGCAGTCACTTCAGACACAGAATCTTCTGGCGAATCCAGGGTTTCATCTAATTCAGGTTCTTCCCGTTCTACCTGAATCGGTTCGGGAGCCGATACTTTGATTCGATCGCGCTCACCGACAAATTCTAAAATAACTCGTATACCACCATCGCCGAGTCTCGGCTTTGCCAGACGCATGATGCGTGTGTATCCACCCGGACGTTCTTCGAATCGGGGAGCGACTGTGTCAAAAAGAATGGAGACAGCTTCTTTGTTTCCGAGGATCTGGATTGCCCTACGACGCGCTGTAAGCACAGGAGCGATCGCCTGATTCCAATCGGTCCATTGCTGACTGCTCCTCCATTGTCTCCACTCCTCTGAATTTCGTTCTGCTGCAGAATCGAGCGTATCGGCCTTTCGCTGATCCTCTAGAGTGTTTCGAGCCATGGTAATGCAACGGTCGATAATCGGTCGCACTTCCTTAGCCTTTGCCATTGTCGTTACTACGCGACCCTTTGTTGCGGGTGGATTGTCGTCGAACTCGGCATCTTTTTCGGTCAGTAGAAGGCTGGAAGCCAAATTTTTTAGCATAGCCCGCCGATGACTGGGCGATCGACCTAAAATGCGTCCGCTTCTTCGATGTCGCATAGGAACTACCTAAAAGCTATTGAGGAGAGTGTCGCGTTTATCGCCACCATCTTTCAATGGTTTTATTTTTTGGATCAAAGGGAAAAAATGGATGAATGCGATGATAGCCGCATGCCTAATCGTAAACCCAATTCACCAAGCTTCTCATTCACTTCGGTGAGCGTTGTGTCACCAAAGTTTCGCACTTCCATGAGAGAGTCCTCATCTTTTCCAATAAGATCCCTCACGGTAAGAATATTTTCTGCCTCCAGGCAATTACTTGCACGGACCGAGAGGTGTAACTCTCCGATGCTCAGATTTAATTTTTTCTCAACTGTAGGATCCACTCCATCGGTATTCACCCGCACGGTACTATGAATTTCCGGCCCCAGATCACTAAATTGCACAAACGGGTTAAGATGTTTCCGTAAAATCTTTGCAGCTTCAACCATTGCTATTTCGGGTTGAATGCTCCCATTCGTCCAAATCTCCATCGTCAATTTGTCATAGTTGGTTTTCTGTCCGACCCGCGTTTCTTCAATTTCATAACGAACGCGAACCACAGGGCTATAAACCGCATCGATTGGAATGATGCCGATTTCTTGCTCACTTGGCGTATGTTCCGATGCGGGCACATAGCCACGGCCATTTTCGACAACCATTTCCATTTCAAACTCTCGATCACCACTGCTGGTGGCAATCTTGTGGTCTTTGTTGACCACCTCAACGGATGAATCTGTGATCACGTCTGCGCCCGTGATATCGCCCGCCGAGTGTTTTTCTACGCGAATCACCTTCGTCGTATCAGAATGATTTTTGACGACGAGCGATTTCACGTTCAATACGATATCGGTGGCATCTTCAATGATTCCTTCAATCGTAGTGAACTCATGCTGTGCCCCTTGAATACGAACCTGGGTAATCGCGCTACCTTCAAGGCTCGAAAGGAGAATCCTACGTAGGCTATTACCGACCGTAACGCCGAATCCTCGTTCAAAAGGTTCGGCAACAAACTTCCCGTAAGTAGGCGTAAGGGTTTCCTTTTGGACCTGACTCGGAAGTTCCAGACCGCGCCAACGAATATGCATAGTTTGTCTCCGTAACCGCTTGTTTTGAACACTATTCGAAAATCAACTGTCGCTAATCAACTGCTTTTTGGCAGTTTTCGAATCAAACTCTCCTCTTTTTGCAAGGCCGACAACCGTTATGAGGCATCGGTGTGATGTCTTCTATCGATTTAATATTTACACCGGCTGATTGGAGTGCTGTGATTGCACTTTCTCGCCCACTACCCGGGCCATTAACCCGAACATCAACATCTTTAATCCCAAATTTCTTGGCTTTATCGGCTGCTTGTTGTGCCGCACACTGACCTGCAAAAGGAGTGCTTTTTCGACTACCTTTAAAGCCAGAGGTGCCTGCACTTGCCCAACACAACGTATCCCCCTTGGTATCGGTAACCGTAACAGTCGTGTTGTTAAATGTTGCCTTGATGTAGACGATACCTACAGCAACATTTCGTCGCACCTTCTTTTTTTTACTTTTCGCCACAGTAACTCCCAATTACATTTACGTTTGCCAGATTGTTTCAGCAAGTTTAGCGCAAGTCCTTCACGCCCTTTTTACCAGCTACTGTGCGTCGAGGCCCTTTACGCGTTCTTGCGTTGGTCCGGGTTCGTTGGCCCCGAACGGGGAGACCACGCCGATGTCGCATCCCACGATAACACGCAATGTCGCGTAAACGCGATACATTTTGTGCAACCTGCCGTCGCAATTGGCCTTCAACTACATAGTCTTTATCGAGAAGTGCCGCCAAGCGAGCTACTTCGTCTTCGTGCAATTCCCGTGCTCGCTTTTGCGGATCGATACCAGCGTCCTGACACAGTTGCCGAGCACTTTTCGGCCCAACTCCAAAAAGGTAGGTCAGGGAAACGACCGTAGGACGATCACTTGGAATGTCGACACCTAATAAACGAGGCATAATGCTTTATCCTGAAAACCAATCAATCGGTTTAAGATTCACGTGCTGCATGTATGGGATGGAGTTGCAAGAAAAATCCTTCTCTGAGGCAACACACCGGACGACCCAATCCGGATAGCTCTTATCCGCCTAAGCCTCGCTGCGAACCATGGATGCGGTGGCCCATGGATCAGTTACCCCTGCCTCTGTTTGTGGCGGGGATTCTTACACACAACGAAGACAACGCCCCGCCGCCGGACAACCTTGCAGCTTTCGCAAATGCGTTTGACGCTGGCGCGAACCTTCATGGTGCAAAAATAACTTTCTTGGACTAACTTGCAATCCAGCAAATATAATCACCGTAGGGGGTTCCGTTCAAGGGGCCGGGGCTGCAAACAAGCGTTGCCTTAAGCCTCCAGGAAGCCTCCTGCATCGGGTGGCGGCGCGGTGGGCTTGCCAGCAACGTATGGGGGCTGGGAAAGCCAAAAACGCCAAAAATGGTTAACTTTTTGCAGAAATTGAAGGCAGCCCCGTGCTTCCCCTCCCCGAGCGTTCCGGCCCCGTGTCCGAAACGGCCTGCAGGAGAGGCGTGGTGGCAGGGTCCGGCCACACGGTTTTGGAAAAAAAGTTTGCGGTTCTCACCCGACGGATCTCGGCCCAGACAGAATCAACGGGTCGCTGGATTGAGTGTGTTGGTTCAACCGTTTGCAGACTTCATTCTTTGCGGTCGTGGGGATCCGTTACATCCGAAAACCATTATTCCATCGGTTGCGAAAGGTATTTCGATCTGGCACGATAGTGCCTCGCGAAGGGAATGAAAAGTTGGTCGTTCCTGTTGGATGGAGAACAAGATCGAAAACAATTGGAAGCAAAACAATGGCTGCATTTCCAGATATTGAGAAAATTCGTTTTGAGGGGCCTGACTCCACAAACCCCCTCGCGTTCCGCCACTACGATGCCGATGCAATGATTGAAGGCCGCTCCATGAAAGAGCACCTTCGATTCAGTGTGGTTTATTGGCACACATTCCGTGGCGCAGGTGCCGATCCGTTTGGTCCGGGATGTGCGGAAAGGCCATGGAAACTTGAAGATGGGACGGTCGAGGATGCCATCTGTCGTGGGGAAATGGCATTTGAGTTTATTGAAAAACTTGGCGCACCCTACTATGCATTCCACGATCGGGACATCGCACCTGAAGGAGCAACACTCCGTGAAAGTAACAAAAATCTTGACGCAGTGGTCAAAGTCTTTCGCCGATTGCAAGATAAAACTGGAATCAAATTACTTTGGGGCACAGCCAACCTTTTTAGCAATAAGCGTTACGCACATGGAGCCGCTACAAGCCCGAACGCAGATGCTTTCGCCTATGCGGCGGCGCAGGTGAAAAAAGCGATCGAGGTAACCAAAGAACTTGGTGGAGAGGGCTACACGTTCTGGGGCGGTCGAGAAGGCTATCAGAATCTTTGGAACACCGATATGAAACGCGAGTTGGATCATCTGGCTCAGTTTCTCCATATGGCTGTTGATTATGCTCGGGAAATTGGCTTTACAGGTCAGTTTTATATCGAACCGAAACCGAAAGAACCAACGAAGCATCAATACGATTCAGATGCTGCGGCCTGTATGAATTTCCTCAGGGCCTACGATCTTGAAGAGCATTTGAAATTGAATCTAGAAACCAACCACGCAACGCTTGCCGGTCATACGATGATGCATGAAATGGATGCAGCGGCAAGTCAAGGGATGCTCGGATCGATTGATGCCAATACGGGCGATGAACTTTTAGGATGGGACACCGATCAATTTCCAACGAATGTTTATCTTACGGCGCAGTGCATGCTCATGCTTTTGAAGTATGGTGGTTTCCAGACGGGTGGTGTTAATTTTGATGCGAAGGTGCGTCGCGAAAGCTTTGAGGTAGTCGATCTTTTTCATGCACACATCGGAGGCATGGACGCCTTTGCTGCGGGGCTCAAAATTGCAGCTGCGATTCGGGCCGATGGTGAACTTACACGTCTGCTCACCGAACGGTATTCAAGTTGGGATAGCGGTGTTGGGGCAGGGATTGAAAACGACGAGCATAGTTTTAAAACTCTCGAAGCGTATATGCTCGAAAAGGGAGAGATCGACGGCAACGCAAGTGGTCGGCAAGAAATGCTCGAAAACCTAATCAATCGCTACATTTACTGACTGCGCAAACAACGATGTTTCTGAGTCAGTAAACCAATGTTTTAGCCGCTTGCTCGCGGAACCGGATTCAGAGAGCAAGTTCAATCCCTCGCTGCCGCATGCTTTCTACGAGTGAAGGTGTATCGGTATACAGCACCGCATCCATGCCACAACGATTGGCACCCTCGATATTAGGATGGAGATCGTCGGCGTAGAAAATATTTTCTGCAGAAACGCCTGCTGCTTGTATTGCTGCTTCGTAGATTTCTTCTTGAGGTTTCATCACACCCACCTCATAGCTAAGGACGATCTTCTCAAAGCAATCACGCAGAATTGAAAAATGGTCTAGGCAGTATTCCCAATGGTTTGCTGAGGTGTTGGAGAGAATGCCGAGTCGATAACCGTTGCGTACAAGTTGTGTAATTAGAGGCAACATCGACAAATTGAGTTCAAAGATGTTGCTGCCCGCTCGAAAGAGTGAGAGGAAGTCACAATTGCTTTCCGCAGTATCGCAAAGAATAGTGTGCGCTTGCTCGGGTGAGAGCTTACCAGTTTCGCAGCGATGCATCAGATCATTTTTCGCTACAATCTGGTCGACCTCCGCAGCGGATATTCCAAGAGCGTCAGCCATCTGGCAGAACTGCCGCTCTCGACTGAAATACAGGAGCACATTGCCTAAATCAAAATAAATGAACTCGGGTAGGTTCATAGTTATTGCTTGTCCGTGAGCAATTGAATTCGGTTGAATTGAACTGAAAGAAGACTGAGCGACTGACGCTGTCGTTGGGCCAACTCCCTTCAGACTCCCTAATGGTTTATGATTGCGTACGGTACGGAGAGGGGATGGGGCATCAGTTGCAAAAAGAGAGGAAGTAAGTTTTCGGCTACCACACCATAAAAAGGATGTCCTCCAGAAGCAAGTCAATTTCATGAACCCCAGCATCTTTTATTTTTTGATTGAGAAGAAATAGCATGACTGCAACAAAGGGTTTAAACCGGTTTAGCTCTCGGGTAACGCAACCCAAAAGCCAGGGCGCATCCCAGGCGATGCTTTTTGGTACGGGTCTGACTAGCGAGGATATGGACAAGCCTCAAGTGGGGATTTCCAGCGTCTGGTATGAGGGCAACACCTGCAATATGCATTTGGACCAATTAGCAGTCGAGGTGAAGCAGGGGGTAGAAGCGGCCGGCATGGTCGGAATGCGATTCAATACAATCGGTGTCAGCGATGGTATTTCGATGGGCACAGAGGGTATGAGCTACTCGCTTCAGTCGCGCGATTTGATTGCCGATTCAATTGAAACAGTCATGGCGGCTCAGTGGTACGACGCCAATGTGTCTTTACCAGGTTGCGATAAAAATATGCCGGGTTGTGTGATGGCAATGGCCCGGATCAATCGTCCCTCCTTGATGGTTTATGGAGGAACTATTCGGGCAGGATCCTGGCGAGATGAAAAGCTCGATATCGTTTCCGCGTTTCAGTGTTACGGCGAGTTCCTAGCCGGAAAGAGGACGGAGCAGGAAAGAAGTGAAATTGTTCGTCATAGCTGTCCTGGAGCGGGTGCCTGTGGCGGCATGTACACCGCAAACACCATGGCGAGTGCCATTGAAGCGCTTGGGATGTCGCTTCCCTTCAGTTCTTCCACACCGGCTGAAGATCCTAAAAAATTAGAGGAATGTCGAGCGGCCGGAGCGGCGGTTTTGAATTTACTTCAGTTGGATCTCAAGCCATGCGATATCATGACCCGAGCAGCATTTGAGAATGCGATGGTGGTCGTCATGGTTTTAGGAGGTTCAACGAATGCCGTATTGCATTTAATCGCGATGGCCCGCGCAGCGGGAGAGTCTCTGACACTCGATGATTTTCAGCGTGTCAGTGAAAGGGTTCCTTTTCTCGCAGATTTGAAGCCGAGTGGACGCTACGTCCAGGAAGATTTGCATCAAGTTGGAGGTCTTCCGGCGGTGATGCGTTATCTTCTAGAGAAGGGATTACTGGATGGAGATTGTATGACGGTTACGGGCAAAACATTGGCAGAGAATGTTGCGGCGGTGCCCCCGCTGGCAGAAAAGCAAGATGTGGTCAGGCCGATCGAATCGCCCATCAAGTCAACAGGGCATATTCAAATACTGCGCGGTAACCTCGCGCCGGAGGGAGCCGTTGCCAAGATAACGGGCAAAGAGGGGACTTCTTTTAAGGGGCCCGCGAAAGTCTACGATAGCGAAGAGTCGATGCTGGCCGCACTAGAAGCCGGTGGCATTGTTTCCGGAGATGTGATTGTGATCCGCTATGAGGGGCCGCAAGGAGGCCCTGGAATGCCGGAGATGCTCACGCCAACTTCCGCCGTCATCGGCGCGGGTTTGGGAAGTGAAGTGGCCCTTTTGACCGATGGCCGATTTTCGGGCGGGTCACATGGTTTCATTGTGGGACACGTGACCCCGGAGGCCCAAGTGGGTGGAACGATCGCGTTACTTGAGCAGGGCGATTCGATCACAATCGACGCAGATCGCAATACAATAACGGTCGACCTGAGCGATGCGGTTCTTGCAGAGCGAAAAGCTTGCTGGAGTCCTCCTCCACTCAAGGCCACGCGGGGAACACTCTACAAATATATTCGGTTGGTGCGGTCTGCTTCGGAGGGTTGTGTCACCGATGAATAAACTGTTTATGAGCGGATAACTATCCTGGTGGATCCCCATGCGGATCGATCATCTTCGGGAAAAAATTTGATTGCATTTTAACGGGCCACACTGAATCACACGTCTATTGTATAGGGAGAAGATGAGATGCCTACCACAACACGTTTCCAGCCTTCCCATCGTGGTGCCACGCCGAGTGTTGCAGAAAAAATGAGGGCGCGGGCGAAGGCGGTGGAGGCCAAGGGAAAAAAAGTAATTTATCTGCAAGTAGGTCAACCGAGTACCGGCGCGCCGGAAGGTGCGATTGATGCGATTCATAAGGCAAGCGATACAAGCATTCTGGGTTACACGAGTGCAGCTGGTATTCCCGAGCTTCGGGAGCGGATTGCCAAGAACTATCAGGAGCTCTACGGGGTCCATGTTGATTCGGAGAGGATTGTGATCACTTTCGGCGCATCGGGTGCAATGATCCTGGCGCTGGTTGGATGTTTTGATGCGGGAGCCCGCGTTGCCTTACCGCAACCGTTCTATTACGGCTACCGACATGCGATGGGTCCGCTTGGCGTGGAATGCGTTCCGTTCGATACGAGCATGGAAAATCACTTTCAACCAACGGTTGAAGATGTGCAAAAGATAGAAGGTGAGATTGATGGTTTAATTTTCGCCAGTCCCGGCAATCCGACCGGTTCGATGATGCCTCAACAGCAAATGAAGGAGTTGGCGGAGTACTGCGAGCAGAAACAGATACGCCTGATTTCCGACGAAATTTATCACGGGATTGTATTTGATGACGAGGTGCCCCAGCAGACGGCCGCTGCTTTCTCCGATGAAATTATTGTCGTGAATAGCTTTTCTAAATACTACTCAATGGCAGGCTGGCGATTGGGATGGATGGTCCTGCCGGAGTATCTGACCGAGCCAATCAGCAATCTGGCCCACAATCTTTATCTTTGTCCACCGTCTCCCTCACAGTATGGCGCGCTGCACGCGATGGACTGCCGGAAAGAACTCGACGAGCATGTTGCCCGCTACAAGAAGAACCGCGACATTCTCGTCAATGAAATGCCCGCTATGGGTTTCGATCAATTTGCTGCACCGCACGGGGCTTTCTATCTTTATTGTCACGTGAAGCACCTTCATGAAGACAGTTTGCAATTTGTGATTGAGATGCTGGAGGGATGCGGTGTCCTTGCAGCACCGGGCAGCGATTTCTCCGTCCGTCACGGACACCACTTTATCCGTTTTTCCTATGCTGGCGCAACGGCGGATATTGAGGAGGCCGTTGAGCGAATGAAGCAATGGCGAGCGGGCTAAAAAATTACAAACAATAATCTTGGTGAAGGAAACCCATCAGATTTGTTCCATTGAAAACAATTTTGATAGGGTTCTTCACAGAGCTTTTTTAAATAGTCACCACGCATCGAAATCCGTACCGCAGAGCATGCAATCATGGCTGATCAAAAGAAGACGCTAACGACCTCCTCGGGCACGCCCGTGGAAGATAACCAAACCTCACTCTCGGCCGGTCCGCGGGGACCATTGCTGATGGAGGACTATCACCTGATTGAAAAAATGGCCACTTTCAATCGGGAAAGAATTCCAGAGCGGGTGGTCCATGCCAAGGGAGCCGGCGCACATGGGACGCTCACAATTACGGGAGACATCACGCAGTACACGAAGGCGAAAGTCTTTGCAGAAATTGGCAAAAAAACGGATTGTTTCGTTCGATTTTCGACGGTAGGTGGTGAAAGTGGATCTGCTGATACGGCCCGCGATCCACGCGGATTTGCGATGAAGTTTTATACCGAGGAGGGGAACTGGGATCTGGTCGGCAACAACACGCCCGTCTTTTTTATTCGTGACCCTCTGAAATTCGACAATTTCATCCATAGTCAGAAACGATGTCCGCAGCGTCACACCAAGTCACCCACCATGATGTGGGATTACTGGTCGTTGAGTCCGGAATCTTTGCATCAGGTAACGATTCTTTTCAGCGATCGTGGTACCCCCAAATCTTTTCGTCACATGAACGGTTTTGGAAGTCATGCCTTTAGCTTGATCAATGCAGACGGGAAGCGATTTTGGGTCAAGTTTCACGTTAAAACATTGCAGGGCGTCGCCTGTTTTACCGATGCCGAAGCGACCGCACTGGCAGGTACCGATCCGGACCATGCAACGCGCGATCTCTTTGACGCGATCGACAAGGAGGATTTTCCTCGCTGGCGGATGCAGGTCCAAATTATGCCTGAGGAGGATGCGGCGAATTATTACGTGAATCCTTTTGATCTCACTAAGGTTTGGAAACATTCGGACTATCCGTTGATTGAGGTCGGGGTGATGGAACTCAATCGCAATCCACAAAACTATTTTGCCGAGGTCGAACAGGCGGCGTTTGCTCCGTCGAATGTGGTGCCCGGAATCGGATTTTCACCCGATAAAGTGCTCCAGGGTCGAATCTTGTCCTATCCCGATGCGCAGCGATATCGGCTCGGGGTCAATCACGAGTCCTTGCCAGTCAATCGTCCTCAATGCCCGGTCCATACGTACCACCGCGATGGCGCAATGCGTTTTGATGGCAATTCAGGCAACGCGCCGAATTACGAGCCCAATAGTTTCGGCGGTCCTCAGGAAGATCCCAGCTACCGGCAACCGCCGCTTCCGCTCCAAGGGGAGGCCGATCGTTATGAGCAAAGATCTGGCAGCGATGATTTTATCCAAGCGGGAGATCTTTATCGGTTGATGACGCCCGACCAACAGCAGCGCTTAATCGACAATATCCTCGGCAGTATGGCGTCGGTGCCAAAAGAGATCCAGCAACGACAGGTCGACCATTTCACCAAGGCTGACTCCGAATATGGTCGCCGCATTGCGGAGGGCTTAGGGTTGCCCACCTGATTTTCTGTAAACGGTCGGCTGAGGCAAAGAAGAAGTCACTTCGCCTTAAGTGGCTTGGACGAAGGCCTCTCCCAGAGGGATTCAAACGCCTGATGGATCATCTTTTCACAGCCCACCTTCGGGGGGCCAAGATGCGGAGACATGGTTTCGTGGCCGCCCCAGTTCGGTAGGCAGGCAGCTTCGTAGCCTCCGTTTGCGCCCATGGCGAGTGCTTGATCGGTTCCTATGTAAGCACGACCGCCGTTGGTGAGTGCAAAGACCATGTTGTGTTTAAATGGTGCATGTCGATCAATCCAAAGTTCATACTGGCTAAAGGTTTCGTAGGACATCCCCACCAGACACCAGTCTTCGCCCAGCAACACGCCGTAGACATCGAACCGGCGAGGAGTTGGTGCTGTTTCACTTTCCTGTGCAGCGGAAATTTTGTTGAGTTGCTTGAGCCGCGCTGGGTTGTCTTTGTTTTTTTCTTTTAGTTCAGCGACCAATTCAGGGGAGGGGAGTGGTCGTGTGGGAATATGAATCTGCTCCTTTCGTAAGGTGAGTTCGGTCGCTGCGATAGGCTCGCTTTCCTCAATGGCCTTTAAGGTCGCGTCGCCCAACGTGCGACCCGCAATGTCGTTATGGGCTAGCGACTTCCGCAACGGAAAACTATTGATATTTCCGCAGCAGCCTTGCCCGTACATGGCGATCACATCGCTCCCAAGTTTTTCTCGGATTCGCGCGACAGCAGCCCCGGGGAAATCTGCGCTGACGAGTTTGTTTCCCGGTGGTACGGTGACTGGATGGGCCGGATGTTCAAAAAGGACAGCAATCGGCTTGTTTGTTTTTTGATCCCTGGCGACCAGCACATTCACCCAGGGAACTGCGGGGCCCTCTCGGTTCACCCCCATACGCGTCCACCCGCTCTTATCCGTAATGCGACGATTGAACCCTATTTGCACCGGTGCGCGACCAGCATAGAGAGTCACGGGAATTCTTTTTTCTTTCGCCTCTGCAACCACATCGACGGCGGCTTGATGAACGCGACGATTCCACTTAGCTTCTGGCGGGTTTTCTTCGATGGGGTGCTCGTAGAACTCGTCCCAAATCATTTCGTCCGTCCATAGTTGTCCGGGGCTAGGGGTAGCGCGGAGCCAACGCGATGAATGGGCGTGGCTGCAGTTGAACCAGACCTCGTCAACGCCCGTCTTTTGCTTTACGCGTGCGCGGAGTTCATCCATGGCGGCAAAACCAGAGCAGATGATATCGGCCGTAATGATGGCGACCGAGGTGCCCGCAGCGTCTTGGAGTACAAGTGCACGAATGAAAAGCGGATCGCGAATGCCAACATTCGGACGCGCGGCGTGAATCTCGATGCCCACCGGAGGAGAAATTTCTTTTTCGGCAGCCCCAGCGTAGAGACTGTGCGGCTGATCGGTTTGGTCACTTCTGGTTTCGGCAGAAAAAACAGAGAGGTGAAGTACGCAGATGGCAAAAAGAGGCAATAGTTTGAGCACGTCTGTTGTCCTTGGCGTTTTCTGTGCAAACCGGACCGCCCGTCCTTCGATACAGAGGCGGCAGGCGATTTTAACCGATTCAGCCCGTTTGCCAGAATGGGGTCATCAAACGAAGAACTTATTCAATGGTTCATCGACAAGCCATAGAGAAGCGTCCTGATCATCGTCTTGTGAGACCTCCCCCCGCTCCCAGGTCGTATCGGTGGTGGCCGCAAGAAGGTTGTCGATGACTTGAGCCGAATTGCCACCAGCTTCTCCTTGTCCAAGACCTGCTGCTATCGGCGGTAGGCTGGAAGCTGCGTCGTCTGCAAACATGGTATCGACAAGACGCGCTAGTTGTTGATTGCCGATTAAAGTCTTCGCGACGAGGTGGCCTGCGGCTGTACGAGGCTGCTGCTGGTGTGCGTCAGCTTGCAGCGAATCGCTTGCAGCTGTTTTGTGCGTTCTGCCACGCTCGCTGGTGTTGCTGAAGCTGTCTACCGTTTGTTCAGCTGTGTTGGAGAGGGATGTGGCGACTGCTGCTTCCGAGGCATTGGCTTCCCTGCTCCCGGTCACCCGATTTCCAAAGTTCAGTCCTGAGGCCGTACTGCCTCCAGAGAGTGTCGTATTATGAACTCCGTTTCCACTGGCTGCCGTGGCCAAAATGCCTTTCATCAAAGCCCACATGTCGATGCGTGAGTAATCGGCACCTGTATTGGTAACATTGTCATCTTCATCGTCACCATCGTTGATGGTCACTCCGGTCGAGAGCATCAACGATCTGAATTCTGCTTGGGTGAGTCTTCGGCCAAGTGTCGAGGTGGCAAGCTGCTGGGCAACTGTTGCGATTCCCGCAACTTGAGGTGCTGCTTGACTGGTTCCAGAATAAGACGAAACGCCTCCACTGAGCCCTGCGTTGGAGATGTGGGCACCTGGAGCAAAAATATCGGTGAGCGTAGAACTCCGCGAGGAAAAACTGGTCACGCGGTCCGCTGCGGTTGTGTTATCGGTGGTGCCACCACTCCAGTTCCAGGGTCCACCGTTGTTTGCGTCCCAGACGGCGCTCACAGCGAGGGATGAGATGTCAGCAGCAGGATAAGAGATACCCTCGGTTCCCGCGGTGGTATACTCATTTCCAGCTGCCGAAATGACCATCACATCCATCGCAACGAGGCTCGCCATTTCATCGCTGAGACTTTCAGCAGAGAATGGGGAGTTGTAGGTTCCTCCGTCACCGAGCGACATGTTGATGGCCGCAATATTATAGGTCGACGCATTGCTCACCACCCACTGCAGGGCTTCTTCCACATCCGCAAAGCTCCCGCCTCCCGCGTCAGTAAAGACCTTTAGAACGATCAGATCGGAACCGGGTGCGGTACCGGTGTAGGTGGAGTCCGAGGAGACGGCAATCCCTGCAACGTTGGTTCCGTGCCCATCAAAGTCCGAGGCATCGCTATCATTTGTGCCACTGAAGTCGTAACTGTAGACCAACTGATCTGCGTAGAAGGGGTGATCTAAATCAGCGCCGGAGTCAATGATCACCGTGGCAAAGCCGCTTCCATTAAAACCCGTAAACAAGGGATCCGCACGGAAGTCGTCGGCATTCATCAAACTAGCGGATTGGATCGAGGAGGGTGAGAAATCACCACTCCCTTCCCCTACGAAACTCTGGCTGACGATCTCAGTGAAATCAATAGGGGACCGATCCGCTTCCAAGCCAAAGGTCAGTGATTCGCCACCAATAATTTGAACGGTGCTCAGTGGAACGCTTGAACCCCGCCCACCGGTCGGCGTTGGTGTGGTCTGCTCCCACCCACTCGGTAAAATTTCAGTCACGTAATACGTGCCATCCGGAAGGTCCTCGAACAGATAACCACCATCATTACTGGTTTGGACCGCGGTCTCAGAAGCGTCGAGTGTTCCGCTT